>Ga0302319_10010209_pt1 | contig 17949 bp, 16 predicted proteins | sample Bog_T0_2_FD_203319 | JGI IMG/M metagenome (GOLD analysis project Ga0302319, IMG submission 203319) | Peat permafrost microbial communities from Stordalen Mire near Abisko, Sweden - Bog_T0_2 | ecosystem: Environmental > Terrestrial > Soil > Wetlands > Peat | place: Sweden: Abisko, Stordalen Mire...
GTTGCGCGTGACTTCGCCAGCACCTTTCTTCATCAGAATCTCGTGCTGATCCGCCTGGGGATCGTTGTGCACATGCGCCGCCGATTCTGGAGACAGCGAAGCGGTCGCGCCGGCGACGATCACCTGCGACTTCGATCCCTGGGAATACATCGCGGTCGAAAGATCCACAGTTCCGGTGCTCACCGCCACGGCGACGTTGGTCTGCTGCTGATCGTTGGCCGAGTTTTCCTGAATCACAATGAGCGAATCCTGTTTGACGGTGTAGCTGGTGCCGTCGTTGAATACAACTTTCGCCATGCCTTCGGAGCCGGTCTGCACCACGTCGCCTTTATCGAGCGGAACGTTGTAATCCGCCGCCAGCCAACTGCTGCTGCTTCCCTTCTTCACTCGCACCGTTCCATCGAGAGCGGTGAAGTGCGCCTGCTGCGCGGTGGACATGCCGCTGCCCGGCGGCGGAGCCATCCCGGCCACCCGCTCGAGAACTCTACTGGCCACGCCATTCGCCGCCTTGATGCTGCTGGCCGTGAACTGCGGAAACGCCAGTCGCATGCCGAGCGTAGAGATCGCGGCGACGATCACGATCAGCAGCGCGACGCTGCGATACGTGACCGCCTTCCACGCGATGTGGACGGTCGGTTTTCGAGTCTGCGAGGACACGTGGACGAAAAACCTTATTCAAGCCTTATGAATATGCGGTAATTCAAACGTTACCACAAGCCCATTAAAGGAAGGCACAGGTAATCAACGGGGAACGTTACCTTCGTGCATGGCTTGGGTCGAGACCTTTCGTGCAGCGCGCTGTACTTTTCTCGGTTCGGATTGTGGGAAAATCCAGTCGGATATACAAGCAGAATTCCGTCTAATTCAGTTTTATCGTATATGTCACAAGACTCTTACTGTAAGACAGTAATTATACTTACGATATGTTGACGGAGCTCTTGGCGGATGTCATACTTTTGTTATGGGCATGACCGAGAAACCCGAAACTGTATGGTTCACGACGAAGGGGCAGGTGGTCATCCCGCTTCGCCTGCGCAAACAATTCGATATTGAAGATGGAACCAGGGCCGTGGTGCAAGCTACGCCGGACGGAATCCTTCTTAAGCCCATGACCGCGGCGCTGATCAAGCGCGGGCGCGGGATCCTCAAGCGCGCTGCGGGAGGCAAGCCGCTGACGGAGGACTGGGCCGAGCACAAGAAGCGGGAACGGGCACTCGAGGAGCGCCATGCCGGCTAAGGTGCTCGACAGCTTCGCGCTGATCGCCTACTTCCGCGACGAACCGGGGGCGGGGACAACGGAAGAACTGCTGGTCTCCGCCGGCAAGAAGGACAGCCCGCTGCTCATGACCGATGTGAACTACGCCGAGGTGAAGTACTCCATTGTGAAGAAAGACGGGGCGCAGGCGTGGGCGGAAGCCGCGAAGATTCTTCAGGGACTGCCGATCGACTTTCATTCCACGACCCGCGCTCTGGCCGACACCGCGGCCGATTTCAAGGCGCGTTTCAAGTTGAGTTTGGCCGATGCCTTTGCCGCCGCGCTGGCCAAGGAGAGGAAAACGGAACTGGTGACCGGGGACCCGGAATTTAAGCAGCTCGAAAGGGAAATCAGAATTCAGTGGTTGAAATAATCGCAAGCGGGGAAGAGTAGGCTCGTGCGTTGGACTCGGCGCGCTTAGTGTTTTACTCTCTTCGGACGGTGAAAACGTAGTGGCTAGCACATCGCAAGCGCCCGCACCAACCGCAGAGAGTTCCGAACTTGTCAGCACGATGGCCGTGATCTGGGTCATCGCCCTCGCTAAACTTCTCTTCCATATTTATTACAATAACCGCTACGGATATTTTCGTGATGAGTTCGATTACATGTCCTGCGGCGATCACCTGGCTTGGGGATACGTCGATCAGCCGCCGCTGATTCCGTTTCTGATCCACCTCTGCCGCGCTGTGCTGGGCGATTCGCTGCGCAGTGTTCGCTTCATTCCTGCGCTGGCATCTTCTCTTCTGGTCGTGCAAACCGCGGTGCTCGCTCGCGAATTCGGGGGACGGCGGTTCGCGCTTCTGCTCAGCGCCATCACGGTGGTGATCGCGCCGCAGTATCTTTCGAATGGGAGCTTGCTGGGGACTAATTGCCTCGAACCTAATCTCTGGATGGGATGCGCTTACTTCGCGATCCTCGCCATCAAGGGCAACAATCCCCGTTACTGGCTCTGGTTCGGAGTCATCGCCGGCGTCGGGCTGGAAGAAAAATATTCCATTGCTTTGTTCGGCTTCGGCATTGTGGTTGGGCTTCTGCTCACCGCGCAACGGCGCGTTTTCCTGAATCCATGGATATGGCTCGGTGGCCTAGCCGCTTTTCTGATTTTCCTTCCTAATCTTCTTTGGAACATTCATTACCACTGGCCGTTCGTGCAGTTGATGCACAACATTCGGGTCGACGGCCGGGACGTGATCTTGCCGTTTCCCGATTATTTTCTGCAGCAGACTTTTCTGCTCGATCCCATCACCGCGCCGATCTGGCTGACCGGTTTGGTCGCGCTGCTCTTCTCCGCACGCCTGAAGCCTTACCGCTTTCTTGGCTGGTGCTACGTGGTCTGTTTCACGGTGTTTTTTGTTCTTCATGGCAAGAATTACTATCTGGCACCGGTGTATCCCATCTTGCTGGCGGCGGGTGCGGTCGTGATCGATGCGGCAATTGATTGGAAAAAATTCCGGGCGGGAGAAGAGTTCGAGCCACGTCGTAGATGGCTGAAGCCTGTCATCGTGATCATTATTCTCGGCAGCGGAGCCCATCTCGCGCCGGTCACGGTTCCCATACTTTCTCCGGAGCGCTTCCTTGCATATGCGAAAACTCTGCCCATGAAGTTGCCGGTGATGGAACACGATCATGCCCGCGCTGCCTTGCCGCAGTGGTATGCGGACCAATTCGGGTGGGAAGAAATCGTCGCTGAGACTGCCGTGGCCTGGAACCGGCTTACTCCGGAAGAACGCAGCCTTAATATTAATGACGAAGCCTGCGCCATCTTCGCCCAGGACTACGGGCAGGCCGGAGCCATCGACTTTCTTGGACGCCGCTATGGCTTGCCGCGGTCGCTCAGCGGCCATCAGACCTGGTTCTTGTGGGGACCGCGCGGTTATTCGGGCAAGTGCATGATCGTCCTCGACGACACGCCGGAGCGGCTGGGAGAACTGTTTGAGCACGTCGAGTACGTGGGCACTTCCGCCGATAATCCTTATGCGCTGGAAAGAGAGATCGCGGTGTACATCTGCCGCGGTCCCAAGTTCGGGACGCTCGCGGAGCTTTGGCCGCAGGTCAAGAAGTGGCGCTAAGCTGAGTTCCAGTGCGGAAAAACTCGTTGGGGATGCAGAATACGACCACAGGGCTGAAGCCCGCCCTGATTTTTGAGCTTTACGCGGCGCTGAGGCGCCGCTCTTCCACGGTAGTGCTCGAATTCACGGTAGTGCACGCAATTCTTCTTCCCTGACCCTGGTCCCTCCACACTCGCCGACGAACTCATACGGCCCACAGTGCGTCAGCCTGCTCTTCAGATCGATCCAGATCTCGCCTCCAATTCTGCGCCACCTTACACAAAAAGAATAATCCTCGCTCAGATAAGCGCCCGTTTCCGGTTCGATGACGCAATCGAACAGCGCGAACAGATTCGCGCTGTGCAGCCGATCGCTCCGGGTTCCTGACATGGGTAGGCTATGCACGCCGCTGAAGTGGGTTTCCGGATAGGCCGCGATCATGCGCTCCAGGGCATCGCGCCGGATCAACTGAAAACCTCCGCCGAGATAAATTCCGGTGGCAAATTCTCCGATCTGTTTTCGTTCCACTGCGGGACAGAACGTTCCCACATAGGAAAGCCCGGCTTGCCGTACCGTTTCTCCTCGCTCTACACAGCGTTGCGGAATCGACTGCCAGTCGATTGATTTCACGGGATAGAGGGCTCCGCAAAACTCGCGAGCAAAGCGCAGCAGGCGCTCGACTTGCTGGGGTTCGAAACTTATATCGGCATCGACAAAGAGCAGGTGCGTGGCCGTGGGATGATCCAAGAAAGCTGCGACCAGCGTGCTGCGCGCCCGCGAGATCAGGGCGTCGGAGCCTACCATTGAAAGCCCCACGTCGAAGCCCGCCGACTTGCTATAGCTCATCAGGCGCATCACCGATAGCATGTAGGCTTGCGTAACCATGCCGCCGAAACACGGGGTCGCGATCTGAATGAACGGCTGAGACATAGCGCTCGTAGTGATGCAATGCAATCTTCGTGCCAGACTCGCCGACGTTGCTTAAACTGGCCGCAGTCAGTCTCGATTTTTTCCCTCACTCTCCCGGCTTAGCTCGCCGTATGCCTTCCCTTGGGCTCCTGAATCGCTCCATCCAGCCTGCATATTCCCCTATTGAATCGACGGGGAAGCAATCGACTCTAAACCATTTGCGCGATGGCAACCCGTCTGATAGCCTTTTCGTGGACTTGATTTTGATGGTTCTTTGTATCGTCGTTGCAACCGCGCAGCCATTCGCGTGGCTCTCGCCACTAGCATCGGGTTGAAGTGCGAATGGATGGAGCCCAGGTCCGAATCGATTCCGAGTATCAGTAGTATCCGAAACAGTTTCTCGAGGAGAGCACACCTTGGCCGCAAAAAATCGTATTTTATTTACCTCCGAATCCGTCACCGAAGGGCATCCCGATAAGATCGCCGACCAGATTTCCGACGCGATTCTGGACGCCTGCCTGACCGACGACCCCATGAGCCGGGTCGCCTGCGAAACTCTTACCGCAACTGGACTGGTCGTGATCGCCGGGGAAATCACTACCAAAGCCTACGTCGACTTCCAGCAAGTGGTTCGCGGCACGGTGCAAAGCATTGGCTACGACAATGCACTGCACGGCTTCGACTGCAACACCTGTGCTGTCATCTCCAGCATCAACAAGCAGTCCGGCGACATCGCCATGGGCGTGGATACCGGCGGGGCGGGCGACCAGGGAATGATGTTTGGTTACGCCTGCAATGAAAATGAAGAGTTGATGCCAACGCCGATTTCGCTGGCGCATAAGTTGACCCAAAGATTGTCGCTGGTGCGGAAGAATGGGATGCTGCCGTTCCTGCGGCCGGATGGGAAGTCGCAGGTCACGGTGGAATACGATGACAAGGGAAACGTGGTGCGGGTGGATGCGGTGGTGATTTCCACGCAGCACTCCGAGACCGTTGCCAATGATGAGTTGCGGGCGGGAATCTTGAAACATGTGATTCAGGCGGTGATTCCGGCGCATTTGCTCGATGCGGACACCAAGTATCACATCAATCCCACGGGACGATTTGTGATTGGCGGACCGATGGGAGACACCGGACTGACGGGCCGGAAGATTATTGTCGATACTTACGGCGGCATGGGGCGGCACGGCGGCGGGGCTTTCAGCGGCAAGGACCCGACCAAGGTGGACCGGTCGGCGGCTTACATGGCGCGGTATATTGCAAAGAACATTGTCGCGGCGAAACTGGCGGATCGCTGCGAGGTGCAGTTGGCCTACGCCATTGGCGTGGCCGATCCGGTGAGCGTGCGAGTGGATACCTTTGGCACGGAGAAAGTGGATCCCGAAATCATTCCCGATCTCATCCGGGCGAACTTCAAGTTGACCCCGCGGGGAATTATTGAGTCGCTCGATCTGCGGCGTCCGATTTATAAAAAGACAGCGGCGTATGGACATTTCGGGCGCAACGATCCGGACTTCACCTGGGAGAAGACCGACAAGGCGGCGAAGTTGGCGAGCGATGCGGGCGTGCGGGAAACCGCGGGGGCTCGGAAATAGGGCTTCGACTTTGGCAGCTGCATGTCAGGCCCCCAAGGGGTTCGCTCGCTCCGCGATCCTCCCCTCCGCTAACGAATCGATTTATGACGGAGGCGCGGTGGGGACGCCTGGCGGCAGATTTGTGCCGTCTGGGGACTTTGCGGCTGCGCGAGCCTTTTGATCGTCGATAAATTTTTTCAGGTTGGCGACAACTTGATCGTAGTTCTCTTCGCCGGAAATGTTCAGGAAGGCGAACCCCAAGCCCAGGCTTTTCAACGTGTCGGGCCATTCTTTGAGGTCGCGGTATTGGTCGATGACGGTTTTGATTTCCGTTTTGTCGTCCGGCGAAAGGTTTTGGAAGGAACTGAGGGAAGCTTCGATATATTTGGCGACGTTTTCGAAGTCGTGCAGTCCGATCATGGAGTCAAAAACCTGGGCCTGGCGTTCGGTGGCTCTGCGGCGGTCGATCTTGGCGTCGATGGTGCGGAGGACGGTGTCGAGTACGATGGCGGGCCCGATGGGGAAGTCTTTGCCGTCGGCGGAGCGGAAGGTGAAGAATTTCGAGCGGAAGACGGCCATGGCGCCGAATCCGGCGACTACGGCGGTAAGGAAGAGATCTTTTTCAAGAGCCGGGAAAATTTGCGTGGGATATTTACGGACGACAGCGAAGGCGACGAGGGAAATGAGCCCGTTGAGAATGAGATACGCTACGCCGAAGGTGGTAGTGGCCGAGAGTACGGGCTCGTCGCGATAGCGCGACAGGATCTCCGAGAGACCCACCGTTATTCCGAACAGGAAACTGGCGAAGGCCCAGCCTGCAAGGGTTTTCCAGCCAGTGAAAGAAGTGGTGTGGCCGAGCCAGATTCCCAGGGCCAAGATTGCGAAAACCGCAAGGAAAGCCAGCGCGCTGCCGCCCACTCCCTTGAACCGCTTCATGCAAGCCCTCGAAGAAACCTATATGGATGCTACCTTCTTGCCGGGAGCGGTGAGACGGAAGGTGTCGTCGCCGATGGGATCCTCGGAAATCCTTTCCACGTATCCTCGCTCAGCGAGCAACCGCATGACCGGCAGCAGGGTCTCGACCCGGGTGGATAGTCGTCTGGCGATATCGAATAAGCCCAGAGTCTGGCTGGACTCGGCATTGAGGGCACCCAATACTTTGCCGCTATAGGCGATGACCGCATCGCTGAGGCCCTGCGGCAGGGCTGTGTCGCTGGCTCGCGGCGAGGATGCTGCCGGAGTGCGTAAAAAATCCAATCCGAACTGTTGCCTAAAGTCGGCCATGGTCCAACCTAGATTCTGCTGACCACTATTTTAGTCTCTTTGGGCGATTTAGAACAGGTCTTCGCGTTGTAGGAAAACAGGCTCGGGCGCGGCGATCCTCGGTTGTGCGAACTTTTATTTCTTGAAGCCGGAGGCCAGCAGGGCAATAGTCCAAAGGTCGCGGGTCCGAAAGAGTATTTTCATGAATGAAAAAGAACATTTCGGCATGATGAGTTTGGAGAGAATCGTGTATTCTTGAGTCGTGGGGATGCGCATTGTTTTCCGGTTGTTGGTTGCCCCCAATCGCTTAAGTCTAAATTTCTGAAATCGACCGTAGGTCACCAACACAACTTTCTCAGCAAGCAGGCGCCACAGGAGATTTATGTCAACCGTGTCAGCAACGCAGATCAATTACGACGTCAAAAGCTTAGAGCTTGCGGAACTAGGCAAGAAGCGCATCGAGTGGGCGAACCAGTCGATGAAGGTGTTGCAGATTATCCGCAAGGAATTTATCAAGAACCAGCCGCTGAAGGGCATTCGCATCTCGGCCTGCCTGCACGTTACGGCGGAGACGGCGAACCTGGCGATCTGCCTGCGCGATGGCGGCGCCGACGTGGTGTTGTGCGCGTCAAATCCGCTCTCCACGCAGGATGACGTGTCGGCCAGCCTGGTGCGCGATCAGGGGATTCCGGTGTTCGCGATTAAGGGCGAGGACAATGACACGTATTACAACCACATTCTGGCGGCCATCGATCACAAGCCGCACATCACCATGGACGATGGGGCCGATCTGGTGACGATTCTGCACACCAAGCGCACCGACAATCTCGAGGGCGTGATTGGCGGGACGGAAGAGACGACTACGGGCGTGATCCGGCTGCGCGCCATGGCGAAGGAAGGCGTGCTGAAGTTTCCCATCGTGGCGGTGAACGACGCCGATACCAAGCACTTGTTTGACAACCGGTATGGTACGGGTCAGTCGACGATCGATGGAATCATTCGCGCCACCAACTTCCTTTTGGCGGGGTCGAAATTTGTGGTGGCGGGTTATGGCTGGTGCGGGCGCGGGCTGGCCAGCCGGGCGCGCGGCAATGGCGCGGAAGTGATCATCACGGAAATCGATCCGACCAAGGCTCTGGAAGCGGTGATGGACGGCTTCCGCGTGATGTCGATGACCGAAGCGGCCAAAATCGGCGACGTGTTCTGCACGGTCACCGGCAACAAGAGCGTGCTCACCAAGGACCACTTCGAGCTGATGAAAGATGGCGCGATCATTTCGAACTCCGGACACTTCAACGTGGAGATCGATATTCCTGCGCTCGAAAAACTTTCCTCCTCGAAGCGGACCACGCGGACTTACGTCGATGAATATTCGATGAAGGATGGCCGCAAGATCAATTTGCTAGGTGAGGGACGGCTGATCAATCTGGCGGCGGCGGAAGGGCATCCCGCGTCTGTAATGGATATGAGCTTTGCCGACCAGGCGCTCTCGGTCGAATACATGGTGAAGAATTACAAGACGCTGGAGAAAAGGGTCTACCGGGTTCCCGATGACCTCGACAAACGCGTGGCTAAGCTGAAGCTGGAATCGATGGGCATTAAGATCGACCGGCTTACGCCCGAGCAGGAAGAGTATTTGGCGGGGTGGAGTGAGGGGACTTAGTGGGTAGTGATTAGTGGGTAGTGGTCAGTAAAATCTGTTCGAAGTAAGAGTGAGTGCCCCATCCTTGTCGCGGTTTTGGCGACAGGGTGGGGCTTTTGACTTTCGGGGTGAACGATTGCAGTTCGGTGCTGGTCGATCACGTGAAAAGCATGTTGGACGGCGCGCAACGCGGTGTTTCATTCCAGGGCGGATTCGGAGCCTGTGAGAGGTTTCTTGGTGGTTGTCGTGGGGGATTGGCTGAAGTGTAACGCAGACTTTGAGTGATTCAACGCGCGGCGGTGTTGGACTCGATTGCGGCGGAAGATCGTAAACCGGTAGCGTCGAAGATGTAGATTCGCACTTCGCCGGGGTGGCCGCTGGTGGAAATTTCTTTGCCGTTCAACAAAAAGCTGATGCCCGCGGGATTGTTAGCTTTTACCACGACTTCATGGGCGGCGCGAACGGAAGTGTGGGCGGGCGCGATCAGGGTTTCTGTGGCGACGGATTGGCCATCGGCAGTGATGGAGATCCAGGAATTTTGTGTGGCGCGAATGAGCAGCGTAAATTTATCGGCTGACTTTTTGGCAGCGACGCTTGCTTTCGTGCGTGGAACCGCAGTTTTGATGGGCCCACGGTGCAGGTTTGAATCGGTCCGAAGCGAGGCTGCTATTGCCGGGGAAGAACTCGCGCGCGCCGAAGGCTGCGATGGCTCCGAGGGAATGGCGTTAGAAGAGATCGAGACAGGGCTAGGGGATACGGAAGACGCGGCGGGTTGAGAGCGGTCGGACTGCGACGCCGACGACCGAGTGGCGGCGTTACCGGCGGCGGCTGCAGTGGACTCACGGCGGCGGTGAAGAGTCCATAGGGCAAGCGCCAGCGTAATCAACAGTAGGAAAGCAACCAGTTTTCCCCAGGGAACGAGGCGAGGAAGATGATCCGGGACCTCGGCGGGGGCATTCTCGGAGACTCTATCTTCGTACTCAGGCTCATCCTGGTCGGTGGAAACGGTTATTGGCGAGGGATCGCTGGGCGTGGAAACGTCGGGAGAAAGCGGCTCCGAAGCAAGCTTGAGGAAGGACAGAAAAGCAGGCGAGGTTGTCAGGCTAGAATCTTCGTCGGGCTGGGACGATCCGATGAACTTTTCGTGAACAGCCATCGGACTGAGTTCAGCAACATGGCCGTCGCCATGACGCTCTTTGTCAGTGTGATCGCTTGTATGCTTATTTTCCTCCTGGTAGTTCCCGCCGTTGTCATCTTCACTCCGGCGGTCGTCGCTCCGCCGACTAGCTTTCCGACGATCATCTGACCGGCGATCCGCTTTCGGACGCACGGTGGTCGGAGTGTGCAAGTCTGCGATAGTGTCGCTGGCGCTAATTCGATCAGGACTTCTAGAATCTGAACCGATCTCATGGATCGACTTACTGCCCGGCGCGCGAAAGTTGGGCAGACTCGCTTGAATCTGGCTTTCCCGCAGAGCAGAAAGATAGTCGGCCACGGCTTCATCTTCGTCAAGGCCGACCTGGCGGGCGTAGGCGCGGACAAAACCTTTATTGAAGACGCCGCCGGGGAGTTGATCAAAATGTTCGGCCTCAATGGCGCGGAGCATTCGGGTGCTGATTTTGGTGGTGGTGGAGATGGCTTCCAGCGAGAGACCGCGGAGTTCGCGTTGTTGACGAAGTTTTTCTCCGAACGCACCCACGGGTAGGCTCCTGCAGGCCGGGAACGAACAGCCTACATCAAGATCACAATGATAGGCGAAAGGCGGGGGGATGCGCTATAGGAGGAATGGCTGGTTACCATTGTGTCGCACCCATGAATTACTGACGGCTCACCGCGACCCGAGCATCGGCTCTATACGGCCACTAATGCGGCTTGATATTCCTCGTAGGTTCCCTTGAAATCGGTGATCTTATGGTCACTTTCAAAATGCCAGATACGGGTCGCGACTTCATCGATCAGGTCGTGATCGTGAGTCACAAGAAAGACCGTTCCGGGGTAGCGCTGCAAGGATATGTTAAGAGCGTTAATGGCTTCGAGATCCAGATGGTTGGTTGGCTCATCGAGGATCAGTACGTTCGGCTTCTGCAGCATGAGCTTGCAGAAAAGCAAGCGCGCGGCTTCGCCGCCCGAAAGGACGCTGGTGGATTTTGTGGCTTCATCGCGCTGGAAGAGCATTTGGCCGAGCAGGCCGCGAATTTCTTCGGCTACGGCTGCGGGGTTCCACTGATGGAGCCAGTCCAGCGCGGTCATCCCGCCTTCGATCAGGCTGCGGTGATCCTGGGCAAAATATCCGATAGAGGCCTCGTGTCCCCAGATGACTTTGCCGGAGTCGACGAAGAGGCCGTCGTAGCCGCTGGCCTTGCGCAGCTCAGCTTCCGGCGTGGTGGGAGAATTCGCCAGCAACGCATTCACCAGCGTGGTCTTCCCTGCTCCGTTGCGGCCCATCAGCGCGATGCGCTCGCCGCGGGTGATGCTGGCGGTGAAGTCGCGGATTACTTTCTTCTCGCCGTATGCTTTGCTGAGGTGCTCGACTTCCAGAACGTGTTTACCCGACGGCCGCTTGGGCTCGAACTTGATGTAAGGACGCTGAATGTTCGATCTCGCGAGTTCGGTGACCTGCAAGCGCTCGACTTCTTTGCGGCGCGATTGCACCTGGCTGGAACGAGTGCCGGCGGAGAAGCGGGCGATGAATTCGTTTAACTGGGAGATCTTCTTTTCGCGCTGGGCATTTTGCGATTCTATCTGCGAGCGGACCTGCGTCTTGGCCAGCACCATCTCGTCATACGATCCGGTGTAAATGATGATGGTTTCGTAGTCGATGTCGGCGATGTGGGTGCAGATGCTGTTCAGAAAATGGCGGTCGTGCGAGATGGCGATCACTACGCCGTCGTAGGCGTTGAGAAATCCCTGCAACCAATGGATCGAATCGAGGTCGAGGTTGTTGGTAGGTTCGTCGAGGAGCAGGGCCTGGGGATGGCCGAACAGGGCTTGGGCCAGCAGGACGCGGACTTTTTGTCCGCCCTGAAGTTCGGACATTTTTCTGGAGTGGAGTTCTTCCGGAATATCCAATCCATCGAGCAGAATGGCGGCGTCACTTTCGGCGGTGTAGCCGTCTTCCTCGCCGACGATACCTTCGAGTTCGCCGAGCTTCATGCCGTCTTCGTCGGTCATGTCGGCTTTTTCGTAGATCGCGTCGCGCTCCTGCATGGCAGCCCACAAGCGCTTGTTGCCCATGATCACGGTGTCGATGGCGGAGTGAGCGTCGAAGGCGAACTGGTCCTGGCTTAAGACTCCGAGCTTGCGGGGACGGACGACGGTGCCTTTTTGCGGCTCGAGTTCGCCGCTCAACAACTTCATGAACGTGGATTTTCCTGCGCCGTTCGGGCCGGTGAGGCCGTAGCGCTTGCCGGCGGTGAAGGCCACCGAGACTTCGTCGAACAGGATTTTTGCGCCGAAGCGCATGGAAACATTACTGACGGAAAGCATGGGTTTTAATTTCTCTTCTTCTGATTCTGGGCTTCGTCTTCTGGGCTTCTACTGGGAAGCGTCTTGAGGAAGCGCTGTTCTAAAACTGCGGGGGATTTCCGCTAACACGGTACGCAGCTGGAGCTAATAGAATATCATGCTGCGGTTTCATGCGGCCCAAGGATCGATCAGCGGGGCCGATAGATCGTCGAAGTGCGAAATATTTCGCGTCGCGAGAGTGGCGCGATGAGCTAGAACGATCCCGGCAATCATTGTGTCGCGATCTTCGCGCGGTCGACCCTGCAGTTTCCGGAGAGCCATTAAAGCGCTCGCATGTTCTGCGGCTTCAATGTCGAAGGGCGCGATGCGGTGGTCAATTCCTTGCAAGAAACTCTCGAATCCGCGTGCATAAACATCGCGGCGCTTCCCAGGGGGCATGATTTGCAGCCCGAAGCGTATTTCGAAGACGTTGACAGAGGTCGTCCAGATCGAAGATCGGACCTGGCGGTCAAGCCACGCGATCAGTCTCTCCTCCGGTCTAGGGCTCATCAGCTCGGAGACGACGTTGCTATCGAGAATGATCATTCCTAAAAAATAGGAGGCTTGATCTCGAAGTGCAATTCTTCAATCTTGAAGTCCGGCCCGCTCTTGGGAAAGAGAGCGGCAAGTTCAGTCCCCAGCCCGAATTCGGATTTCTTTTCTTCTTTGTGCACCGCCGAGCGCAGGATGTCGCGGACTTCTTCTTCCATGCTGCGGCCGTTGCGCTTAGCGCGACGCTGCAAGCGGGTCTTTACACTATCTTCGAGGTTTCGCACCAGAAGTTGAGCCATCGTCCGGTTCCTTTCTAAGGTACGATAGCATGATATCACGCTAAGTGATATCATGCTATCGTTTCGATTGCCCACCGGTGTCTCAGTGTCCGCCGCTCAGCTCCCTGACAATGTCACCCACAAATTTCTTGGCGTCGCCGAAGAGCATCAAGGTGTTGTCGAGATAGTAAAGCGGGTTGTCGATGCCTGCGAAGCCTGGGCTCATGCCGCGCTTGATCACCATGACGGTGTGGGCTTTATCGACGTCAAGAATAGGCATTCCGAAGATTGGGCTGGTCGAGTCGTTGCGAGCGGCAGGGTTGGTGACATCATTCGCGCCGATTACTAAAGCGACGTCAGTTTGCGGGAAGTCGCCGTTGATTTCGTCCATTTCGATCAGGCGGTCGTAAGGGATGTCGGCTTCGGCGAGGAGAACGTTCATGTGGCCGGGCATGCGCCCGGCGACGGGATGAATCGCGAAGCGGACATCGACGCCCTTCTTCGAGAGAAGGTCGTAAAGTTCGCGGACTTTGTGTTGCGCTTGAGCCACGGCCATACCGTAGCCGGGGACGATGACCACTTTGTTCGCGGCGGAAAGGATTGCGGCGGCTTCCTCCGGAGTTGCGCTGTGAACCTGCCGGGCTTCCGCATCACCCGCGGCTGCGGCTTGCACCTGGCCGAAGGCTCCGAATAGAACATTCGTGAAGGAACGGTTCATGGCTTTCGACATGATTACCGAGAGGATTAATCCCGAGGATCCATCGAGCGCGCCAGCGATGATGAGCAACTTGTTGTTGAGCACGAAGCCCATGGCCGCGGCGGACAGGCCGGCATAGCCGTTCAACAAAGAGATAACGGTAGGCATATCGGCGCCGCCAATAGGGATGACAAGAAGAATGCCGAAGACCAGCGAGACGCCGACGATCAGCGGAAAAAATTGTTTTGCTTCGGGATGGAGAACAAGATAGATCGCGCTGCCGACGGCGACTGCGAATAAAAGGAAGTTGACGAAGTTCTGTCCTTTATACGTGATGGGGCGCTGCGGCAGAATCTCCTGTAACTTTCCCGCGGCCATCAAACTCCCGGTGAAGGTAAGGCCGCCAAGAATCACTTCCATCGAGAGCACCGACATCATGAACTTAGGGACGTCCGGTGTGCGGAGATAAAATTCCGCGGTGCCGACCAGGGTGACGCAGAGCGCGCCGAAGGCATGGCTGAGGGCGGTTCGCTGCGGAACGGCGGTCATTTGCACCATGCCGAGCGGAATGCCGATTCCGCTGCCGAGGACGAGGCCAACGGCGATCCATTTGTAGTCGACGATGCCATGATGAAGCAGCGTACCGGCGATGGCCAGTAACATGCCGATTTCGCCCGCCCAAATTCCATGGCGGGCGGTGGCGGGAGAACTCATCCACTTCAGCGACAGAATAAAGAGGGCGCTGGCGATGAGGTAGATGAATTCAATTACGTACTGGCTGGCGGCGAGTTGGTTCATTTTTGTGTCGTTGCATTTGAGATTATGGCTTGGTTGGTCGGCTGCTCTTGAACATCTTGAGCATGCGGTCGGTGATGAAAAATCCGCCTACGACATTACTTGTGGCGGCCACGATGGCGATCACGCCCAGGACTGTCGCGAACTCGCTCTTGCGCTCGCCCACCAGCACAATCGCACCGACAACGGCGATGGCGTCCAGGGCGTTGGTGAGCGACATGAGCGGGGTGTGAAGCAAAGGGGAGACGTGGCGAATGACTTCGAAGCCGATGAAACAGGCCAGCATGAAGATGAAGAGCAAGTCGATCAAATTGGAATTCATTGAACCCCCGGGGCTAAGGCCCACTTACATTTACGGTTCTACGCGTCGCCAAAGCGCCGCTCTTCAACTTAACCGACTTAAGACTTATTGCGCGACCAGCGTCGGCAGCTTGAAAAACTCGCGAACGCGGGCGTTCACAATTTCGCCGCCACGGGTGACCATGGTTTCGCGAATGATTTCATCCTGCGGATTAAATTGCAGCTTGCCATCTTTCACCATATAGATCAGAAACGTGCTGAGATTTCGCGCGTACATTTGACTGGCATGGTAAGGCACGCTGCTGGCGAGATTGATGGCCCCGATGATGGTGACGCCATCCGTCTTAACCGTTTCTCCGGTGCGGGTAAGTTCACAATTCCCGCCCCGCTCCGAAGCGAGATCGACGATCACCGATCCCGGAGCCATGCGCTTGACCATATCGGCGGTAATCAGCACGGGCGATTTTTTCCCGGGAATCACGGCGGCGGTGATAACCACATCGCTCTCTGCAACAACCTTGGTGAGTAGTTCGCGCTGCCGCGCGTAGAACGTTTCATCCTGGGCAGTGCCGTATCCGCGTGCATCCTGCGCGTTCTGCGCTTCAAGGGGCAATTCGACGAAGCGTCCGCCCAGGCTCTGCACCTGCTCTTTGGAGGCGGCGCGCATGTCGTAGGCGGAGGCAACTGCTCCAAGTCTGCGTGCGGTTGAGATGGCTTGCAGTCCGGCTACTCCAGCGCCGATCACGAATACACGCGCAGGCGTGATGGTGCCGGCAGCCGTAGTCATCATGGGGAAAATTCTGATTGAAGTCTCGGCGGCCAGCAGCACCGCCTTGTAGCCGCAGATGGTTCCCATGGAGGAAAGCGCGTCCATACTTTGTGCGCGCGTCGTCCTGGGTACGAGTTCGACCGAGAAGGATGTTACCCCTGAGGCGGCGATCTGCTGAATTACATCGGCTGATCCGAAGGGGCGCAAGAAACCAATCAGCAATTGATCGCGGCGAAACAAAGGAAGGTCGTCGCGGCCGGTCACGTCGTTGGAGCCGTAACACAGCACCTGCACGATAATGTCAGCCGCTGCAAAAACCTCCGCACGGTCCGGAACAATCTTGCCGCCCTTCTCGACATAAAGCGAGTCCGGGTAGCCAGCCTGCGCCCCTGCTCCCGCCTCGACCATGACTTCGAGTCCAGCTTTCGCGAGAGTGGGAATGACCGCTGGAACCAGTGCGACCCGCCGCTCTCCGGGATAGGTTTCCTTTGGAACTCCGACGATCAATCATGATCCTTTCGACGGCGTGGTCGTGGGCCAGTACCTGACGCGCGCAACAGAATTCTAGTAAAGAAGAGATTCATAGGACTGTGACCCGCGTCATACGGATATGCGGCGCTCGGACTCAAAACAGTATCAGAAATACGCAGCGATTGAGAAGGGAACGTCTCACATTTCAGCTGCATTCAGACGTGGCGCTACATTTAAATGTAGCAATGAAATGCAATATGATACCCGCACTGCCTCGGGGGAATACCTGATTGATGGTACTAGCGGCACCCGAGCTTAATGGATGAGTATGAGTGAGCGAACCTCGAGGACGGGTATCGTGCCAGCCTCTTCGACATCGATGACGACGAAACATTCAAGAAGATGGAAGGTGATGGGTATCGTCTTCTGCGTCATTTTAGTAATTGCAGCGGTGATCGTGAAAGTCGTTCTGTCTCAAGCTCAACCGATTTTACGAGCACGGGTCATCGAGACGCTCTCCAACCGATTCAAGAGCAAAGTCGAGCTCGATACGCTCAGCGTATCCGTCTTCCGGGGGCTCGAGGTTTCCGGCGACGGGCTGAAGATTTACGGGACGACCGACCCCAATCCTTATGCACCGGGCGTTCAGCCGTTGATTAGCTTGCAGGAGTTTCACTTTCACACCGGGATCCGCAATCTGTTTCGGCCCACGGTTCATGTCGACACCGTATATGTAAAGGGCATGGAGCTGAATATTCCTCCCAAGGGACAGCGCCAGGAACTTGGCCACATGACTTCACCGCATCGGAAGTTGACAGTCTTCGTGGATAATTTTGTATGCCAGGATACAAAGCTGCTCATTAATACCTCCAAGCCGGGCAAGCCGCCGCTGGAATTTGATATTAGCGACCTAAGGATGAAAGACATCGGGCCAGGCTCACCCATGAGTTTCGAAGCGACGCTGGTGAATCCGAAGCCGGTGGGAAACATTCGATCCGATGGTATGTTTGGACCATTCCATGAGAGCGATCCTCGGGACACGCCGGTGCAGGGAAATTATTCCTTTACCGACGCCGACCTGGGGACGCTAAAGGGTATTGGGGGAATACTCTCTTCGACTGGCAAGTACGAAGGAACTCTCGACAACATTGTCGTGGATGGAAAAACTGACACCCCAGATTTTCGCCTCGATCGAAGCGGCCATGCGATGCCTTTGCATACGGATTTCCACGCGGTTGTAGATGGCACCAGCGGAGACACTTATCTTGAACCGGTGAAAGCCAGGCTGCTGAATTCATCGTTCACTGCCCGAGGATCGGTAACTCGCGCGATTGGGAGGCACGGTCACGACATCAAGCTGGACGTCAAACTCGATCAGGCGCGCATTGAAGATTTGTTGAAGCTGGGAGTTCGGACCGACCCGCCGGTCATGACCGGACCGATTGAAATGAGCGCTAAACTCGACCTGCCTCCCGGAGACGCAGACGTGGCTGACCGACTGCTGTTGAATGGCACATTCCACGTGCTGACGGCCCATTTCACGAATGAAAAAATTCAAGGAAAACTGAATTCGTTGAGCCTGCGGACGCAAGGAAAAGTCAAAGAAATGCGCGAGGGCGAAGCCGGAGATGTGCTTGCGGATTTGCAGGGAAAGTTCAGTCTAAAAGATGGATCCCTATCCTTTTCTTCTCTTCATTTCTCCGTCCCTGGGACGCGTCTGGATATGGCCGGCGTTTACAGTCTGGACGGTGGAGTCTTCGATTTTCACGGCAAAGTAATGCTTGAGGCGAAATTGTCGCAGATGACCACCGGTTGGAAGTCCATTTTACTGAAACCCGTGGATCGATTCTTTAGCAAGGATGGCGCCGGTACCGAAGTGCCAGTCAAAATCTCAGGGACACAATCGGAGCCCCACTTCGGACTCGATTTCGGACACAAGGACACAGGTGAGT
>Ga0302319_10010211_pt1 | contig 17948 bp, 18 predicted proteins | sample Bog_T0_2_FD_203319 | JGI IMG/M metagenome (GOLD analysis project Ga0302319, IMG submission 203319) | Peat permafrost microbial communities from Stordalen Mire near Abisko, Sweden - Bog_T0_2 | ecosystem: Environmental > Terrestrial > Soil > Wetlands > Peat | place: Sweden: Abisko, Stordalen Mire...
TCCATCGTCGGATAGCGCAAAAGGCGGCGGTGCTCAGGTGCAACTTTGCCGGTGCGATTTTGAAATTGCCACGGAGGATCCGCCAAAATAGTGGCAAAGCGGTCGTTAAATTTTTCCAGCAAATCATCTGCTGGAGTAGGGTTCGTAAAATCAATTGTTTTCATCGTACAATTTAGCTCTAATCCCAAAAGCAAGGATGGGGCATCCACCCCCGCCACCGCCTTCTATTTTGCTCAAAAGCTTGCTCAAGATCGTAGTGGAATTCCCGTAACTGCTGCCTCGGCCCAAGCCGTCGAAAATTGATTGAAGCCCATCGCATCGAGTAATTATAACGCCAACATTCAGTGCTCGGAGTTCAAATAATAAACGATAATTGTTCAGGTCACGGTCATAAAACTCCGTTTTGTTATTCCACTCAATTTCCACGCCAATGCCGTTCTTGAAGCAATCCACCTTGTGGGTTGGGCTCTCGATAACATTTTCATCGACTTGAATCTTAGTCACAAATTTTCTCTCGGACCAGCCCCGATCTGAAAACGCCTTATCGATTGAGCCCGACACCTTACTTTTCCCTCCGCCTCCAATCGCGATATGGCTTTTGCGTAAACGGAAATTCCTCAAGACCGACAAAATATCATCCCATTCCGCGCGAAAATCCGTGCGCAAAATCGCTGAAGCATGGCGCCACTCGTGGATTTCGTAATTTTCGACCATCTCTTTTGGAAAATCATTCAGCGCCATAAGCGAGTTTTAGCAATCAATATTGAAAATCACCAGAAGAAATGAAGTGTTTTATGAAAAAGTGCTCGATTCAATTCTTGGTTGCTTAGATTAACAGGACTCGGTTGCGGGGTCTCAGGGATTCCCCTTGCGTCCCTTGAAGGTCAATTCCGCCACGCCGGATTTATCCAGGTCACCCAGGCCGAGCGTGATCATGCGGTCATATTGCTTTTTGGTGGCGGTTGCCAGGGGCAGATTCAAGCCCTTTTCCTTGGCGAGCTTGAGGGCGATGCCGGAATCCTTGGCCGCGTGCGCGGCGGAGAAAAAGCACGCGTGATCCCGGTTTTGCATATCCTCGCCATCCGTTTGCAACACTCCCGAGCGCGCCCCGGTTTGCGCAAACACCTCGCGCAACATGGTCAGGTCGAGTCCCAGGGCTGCCCCCAGGCCCAGCCCCTCCGCCAGCGCGGCGGTGTTCGCATTCATCACCATGTTCACCAGCGCCTTGACTTGCGCGGCCGCGCCGGCGGCGCCGATGTAACGCGGCGACTCGCTCAATTTGTCCAGCACCGGCCGGGCGCGCTGGAAAGCCTCGGGGCCGCCCGCGCACATCAAGTACAAAGTCCCCTGGCGCGCCTGTGGAATGCTCGAGGCCATGCACGCCTCCAGCGACATCGCCCCGCGCGCGGCGCATTTCTGCTCCACCCAGACGTGGACCGACGGAGTGATCGTCGCGCAGTTGATGAATAACTTGTGCTTCGACCGCGTGAGCAATCCCCCCTGGAAAATTGCCTTCATGGCCCGGTCATCACTCACCACGGTAATGATCACGTCCGAGAGGGCGGTGACCGTCTTCAGGTCGGCGGCCGCCACGCACTTAAGTTCACTGACCAGGGCCTTCGCGACATCGGTGTTCACGTCGAAAACCGCCGCAATCTCGAACCCGGTTTCGGCCAGTCGGCGAGCCATGTTCGCCCCCATTCGCCCGACGCCCACAAAGCCAATTTTTTGATTCATAGAGATTGTAGCCTGCTTGGTTTACCAACCTGGTGAAGATGAAACATTTCAGGGAAAACGTAAACTCCTATTGCGCAGCTTCCTCATTTGCGTCCATTCGCGCTGATTCACGGTTGACGCTTTGATTTCTGTTACTGCGCAAATTATGCGCAGTCACTGGCGGCGTGCGCAGAGTTTGCGCGGTTGAATTTGGCCATTTGCCAGCAAATCAGCGTTATTTCGGCTGGCATACTCCTTGCGTTAGGGAGTCGAACCAATAAACCGGGGGCGCGGTTGCGCTGCCCGCAACGTTAAAACATTAACAACAGGAACCTGTATGAAATTAATCAATCGTATATTCACGCTCTGCGCCGTGGCGGCCACGCTGGCCCTCGGCACGAGCAGCCTTCTGGCGCAAGACAATGGTGGCGGTCCCGGCGGCGGTCCCGGTGGTCAGGGCGGTGGTGGTGGCGGCGGTGGACGGCGCGGAAACTGGGATCCGGCGCAATTCCAGCAGCGCATCATGGACAACGTCCGTGATCAGTTGAATTTTACCAACGACACCGATTGGAGCGCCGTGCAGCCCCTCGTCCAGAAGGTCATGGATGCCCGGCGCGATGTCGGCTTCGGCAATATGGGCCGTCTGCTGCGGGGCAACCGCGGCGGTGGCGACAATAACCGTCGCGGCGGCATGTTCGGTCAGACCAGCGCGGAAGAGGATGCCCTGCAGAAGGCGATTGATGAGGACGCTCCGGCAGCGCAGATCAAGGATTTGCTCGCCAAATATCAAGCCGCCCAAAAGGCCAAACAGGATAAGTTACTTCAGGCCCAGGCCGACTTTCGTGCGGTGCTGACCACCAAACAGGAAGCCCAGGCGACGCTGCTGGGTTTGTTGAACTAAACCCGCCGCAAACGGCACCCGAAATCAAATATGGCGGCCAAACCGGTTCAAGAACCGCAGGAGTTGCTGGGACGCATGGTGGCGTCCCGGCAACTGTCAACGCTGGATGCCGCCGCGCTCAGCCGGGAGGGGGTGCCGGCCCAGAGTGAGGAGCAGGTCCTGCGCTGGCTGGCGGCGGAATACGGTTTGAGCTATACCACGCTGGAAGACATCAATCCGGATCGCCAGCTGCTTTCCCAGTTTCCGGCCCGCATCCTTTTGAAGGAGGAACTGCTGCCGCTCCAGCGGGTGAACGGCCAGGTGGAAATAGCCACCAGCCGCCTGTTTGCCACGCAAGGCCTCGACTCCCTCAAAACCCTGACCGGACTCAACCTCAAGCCGGTGCTCGCCTCCACGGAGGCCATCCAGCGGGAGATCAAGAAGCGGCTGGGCGTCGGCGCCGATACCATCGGCACCCTGGACGAGGAAAAAGGTTTGCAGGTGGTGGATGATAATGCCGAGAACACCAATCTCGACGAGGGGGCTGAGGATGAGGCTTCCATCATCCGCTTCGTCAATCAGGTTTTGAAAGATGCCATCGAGTTGCGCGCCTCGGATATTCACCTGGAACCGTTTGAGGACGAATTTCGCATCCGTTACCGCATCGACGGCGATTTGCAGGAAGTGCCCGTGCCGGCCCAATTAAAGCGCTTTCAGCCGGCAATCGTCTCGCGCATCAAGATCCTGAGTCACCTGAACATTGCCGAAAAACGCCTCCCGCAGGACGGCCGCATCAAGGTGCGCATCGATGACGCGGAAGTGGATATCCGTGTTTCCATCATTCCCATGCTGCATGGCGAGGCCGTCGTCATGCGTCTGCTCCGGCAGAATTCCACGTTGCGCGGCCTGGGCCAGATTGGCATGGCCACCCGCGAGTATGAACATTTCAAGAATGTGCTCGGCCTGCCGCACGGGATCATCCTGGTGACCGGGCCCACCGGTTCCGGCAAAACTTCGACCCTTTACACGGCGTTGAATGAAATCAACGATTCCATCCGTAAAATCATCACGGTGGAGGATCCCGTTGAATATCAGCTCAAAGGGGTTAACCAGATCCAGGTGAACGAAAAATCCGGGCTCACCTTTGCCCGCGGTCTGCGCTCGATTTTGCGCCATGACCCCGACGTCATTCTCATCGGCGAAATCCGCGACCAGGAAACGGCGCAAATCGCCGTGCAGGCCTCGTTGACCGGCCACCTCGTCTTTTCCACGCTCCACACCAATGACGCGCCCGGGGCCCTCACGCGGTTGGTCGACATGGGAGTGGAACCTTACCTGGTGGCTTCCTCACTGGAAGCCGTCCTCGCCCAGCGCCTCGTCCGGGTGCTTTGCCCGCGTTGCAAACAAGCTGATCAATCCCCCACCGCAGAACAATTCAAGGCCAAGCTCGGGATTCCCCCTGCAACGCCGCTTTACAAAGCCGTGGGCTGCCGCGAATGCCGCAACACGGGTTTCTTCGGTCGGCACGCCATTTTTGAATGGATGGATACGGACGAAAACATCCGCCAATTGATCTTGAAATCCGCCTCCACGGACCAGGTTCGGGCCGCGGCACGCCAGGCCGGCATGCGGACCCTGGCCGAGGACGGCTGGCGCCTGGTTGCTGCCGGCGTAACCACGGTGGAAGAGGTCCTGAGCGTCACCACTGCCAAGGAAGTCGAGAGCGCCACCAAAAACCTGGCCGGAGATTCTGCCGCGAGCATCGCGGTGGCCCGCTAACGCATGCCCACGTTTGCTTATCGCGCGTTGCAAGCCAACGGCAAGATTGCCGAGGGGGCGGTGGATGCGCCCGGTCGGCCGGATGCCTTGCGTCAAATCGAAGCCCTCGGCTTGCGCCCGGTCAGTGTCGCCGAAAAATCAGGCGGAGCCAAAAAGGGAACGGCCGCAGGGACGTCGAAATTTGCCCTAAAATTCGAGGGCCGGCGGGTTTCCGCCCGGGAACTCGAAAATTTCACCCGCCTGCTTTCCAGTTTGCTGGCGGCCGGCGTGCCCTTGAGCCGGGCGCTTGTGATTTTGCAGAAGGAAGCCTCCAGCCCCGCCTCGCGGGCCCAGTGGAAAAACATCCATGACCTGGTGGTCGATGGACTCTCGCTGGCGGATGCCATGGCCAGATCGCCGGAAACGTTTCCGCGCGTGTACGTCGCGATGGTTGAAGCGGGTGAGGCGGGTGGTTTCCTGGACGTGGTCCTGGCCCAAATTGCCGAATTCCAGGCGCGCGAAAAAGACCTGAAGTCAAAGGTCCTCACCGCCATGCTCTACCCGTGCATTCTACTGGTGCTGGCGCTGGGCATTCTCACGCTGTTGCTCACGTTTTTCATCCCCAAGTTCCAGGCCATCTTTAACAACATGCACAGCTCACTGCCCTTGATTACCCGCGTGATCATCGGCGCCAGCCATTTGGTGCGGTCTTACGGCTTGATCTTCGCCGCCGCCGCGATCGGCATCGGATTTTTGCTGCGCACGTGGTTCGTCTCGGAAAAGGGCCGCCGCACCTGGGAAGGCCTCGTTTTAAAAACACCATTGGTCGGGCCCCTCACCGCGCAATTTGCCATGGCGCGCTTCTGTCGCATGCTCGGTACCCTCATCGGGGCGGGCGTTCAGCTGGTTCAAAGCCTGAATGTGGCACGGCGCTCGATCGGCAACCAGATCCTCGTGGACGCCGTGGGCCAGGCCATCGAACGCGTCCAGCAGGGCGGGCGCCTGGGCCAAAGCCTTGCCGATTGCCGCATTCTCTTCTCCGGCTCCGTGCTCGAAATGATCTCGGTCGCCGAGGAAAGCGGCAAACTCGACGTGGAACTGGTGCGTATCGCCCTGGTGACCGAAGGCGACCTCGACCGCAATCTGAAAACCGCCGTGGCCTTCGCCGAACCGTTGCTGCTGTTTTTAATCGCCGGCTTCATCGGCACCATTTTCATCGGCATGCTGTTGCCGATCCTCTCCATGAGCCAATACATCAAATGAACCTGCCAAACCTTGAAGCTTGAATAATTGATTTATGAAAATACAAATCCATAAACCTCACGCAAATCCAAACCAACGGCGGCTGGGTTTTACCCTGGTGGAAATCATGCTGGTGGTCGTCATCATCGGCATTCTTGCCGCGCTCGTGATCCCGAAAATTGCCGGGTCCAGCGAACGCGCGCGCGTCACGGCCGCCCAGGCCGACATCAAAGGCGGCATCAAGTCCGCCATTGGCCAATACGAGGTTGACAACGGCTTTTATCCCAAGAACCTCCAGGACCTGATTGTCCAGCCGTCCAACGCCAAGAACTGGCACGGCCCATATTTTGATCCGCCCAGTTTGCCCGTGGATCCCTGGGGCAATCCCTATATTTACTATTATCCCGGCAAACACAATCCCACCTCATACGATCTGCTCTCGGTCGGCCCCGACGGCCGCGAAGGCACAGACGACGATATTGGCAACTGGATGAATTGAGCGGCTGACGATGAACCTTGAAGCGATCAACGGGTGGTGTGGCGGAGTCTGGCGGTTGTTTGGCAATGGCTGCGCTCTGCCCGATCACGCCTGCATCGCTTCGGACCGTAATCGTCCGCTGGCCGCCGGAATTTGCCGCCGCGCCTTTACGCTGATTGAGTTGATCTTTGTGCTGGCACTGCTGGTGATCATCACCTCGATCGCCGTGCCGCGCATGTCGGGATTCATCCGCGGCCGGGCGTTGGATTCCGAGTCGCGCCAATGGATCGCTTTGATGCATGCCGCCCAGAGCCGGGCGGTTTCCGAGGGCATGCCGATGATGTTGTGGATCAATGCGTCCGCCGGCCAATACGGAGTCACCGCCGAGACCAGCGGCAAGAATGGTGATGCCGGAGCCGAAGTATTGACCTTGGACGGGACGCTGAAAATAGCGGTGGTGAATAGCGGCAGCGGCGCGTCAACCACTTTTCAGAATCTGCCCGCCATCCGGTTTTTACCCGACGGCACGGTGGACGAGGGTAGTCCGCAGACCGTGCAGTTGGCGGATCAGGATGGCTTTGGACGCTGGCTGGTCGAGTTGCCGGGTCGCACGGGTTATGAGATTAGCGATCGCAACCAGTAAATCCTCCGGCCGCCGCAGGCGCGCCAGGGAGGGGTTTACGCTGGCTGAGGTTTTGGCGGCACTGCTGTTCCTGGCCATAGTGATTCCGGTCGCCGTGGAAGTATTGCAGGTGGCCAGCCTCTCCGGGGAAGTGGCCGCGCGCAAAAGCGAGGCGGCCCGGGTGGCCGACCGGGTCTTGAGCGAAAGCCTGGTCACCACCAATTGGCTGGGAAATCAGAGCGGCACGGTATCGGAAGGGATTCTCGATTTTCGCTGGACGCTTTCGAGCCAGCTTTGGTCGCAGCTGCCGGCGGGGCAAACGGCCTGGCCGCTGGAACAGGTGACGGCGGAGGTGACCTACTCCGCGCAAGGCAAAGATTACTCGGTGAAGTTAAGCACGCTGGCCAGTCCCGCGACCACCGCCACGGGGACGGGGATGCGATAGAAATTTGCAGTGACCTGAATCTAAAGTGACCTTGAAGCTGATCAATAAAATGTCGAGACGGGCCCGCCTTGCCGCGGGCTCGCGCGGCGGCTTCACGCTGATCGAGATGATCCTCGCCATCGGGATTGCGGCGATTGTGCTCATCTGCGTCAATGCCGCGCTCTTCACCGCGATCCATCTGCGGAATGCCGCGGCGGACATGGTGGACGCCGAGTCCCCCGTGGATTCAACGGTTTCATTATTGAAGCGGGACCTGGAGTGTTGCGTCACGACCACCAACGGCACCAGCAAGCTGTTATCGGGAGATTTCCGCGCCGGCGCCGGCATCTCCAGCCCGGGGGTGAGCGGAGAGGTGGCCATTGAGATGTACACCGCCACCGGCGCCCTGGGTGACGACGCGCCGTGGGGGGATATCCAGCGCGTAACCTACGAGTTGCGGACGCCCGCCGATTTGACCCAGACCGGCAAGGATTTATACCGCAGCGTCGTCCGCAACCTTTTGCCCGCCGGCACCCCGGCGGTGGATGATCAGTTCATGCTGGGCGGCGTGGCGAGCCTGAAGTGCACTTGTTACGATGGCGCCCAATGGCAGGAGACCTGGGATACGACCAGCGTGGGCTCCACCGAAACCAATCTTCCCCTGGCCGTGCGCGTGGATATTCAGATGGCGGGCAGCGCCGCCGCCCAACCCGTGGAGATTGTCGTGCCGATTGACGCCGTGTCGCGCACCAATGCGGTATTAACCACTGCCTCGGGGACTTGAAATGAAACTCAACGCGCCAACCCGTCGATCCGGCCAACCCGCCCGCCAGCGCGGCTCGGTCCTGATCATCGTGTTATGGATTTGCATCGGGCTGGTGACCATCGCCCTCTACTTTGCCAACTCCATGACTTACGAACTCCGCGCGGCCGACAATCGCGTCAGCGGCATCGCTGCGGACCAGGCCATTGAGGGCGCGGCCCGGTACGTGAGTTATGAACTCCAGAATTACTCGACCAACGGCCTGACCCAGTTGCCCGACAATAACGCCTTTCCCTGTGAGAATGTTCCCATTGGCGACGCGCACATTTGGCTCATCGGGCGCGATCCGGATGGCGCCAGTTCGGCGGAACCGTTTTTTGGCCTGGTGGATGAAGCGTCCAAGCTGAATCTCAATTACGCCAACACTAACGTGCTTTCCTACCTCCCCAACATGACGATGGACTTCGCGCAGGCCATCCTGGACTGGCGCGGCACCAACGGCACCAGCTCGCTGGATTACGCCTCCGCCGGTTATTATGAAAAGAATGCCGGGTTCGAGACGGAGGATGAACTCCGGCTGGTTTATGGCGCAGACCTGAGCCTGCTCTCAGGCGACGACCTGAATCGCAACGGGGTGCTGGATGCCAACGAAAAGGACACGGCAGGCAGCGGCCAGGTCACTCCCGGTTTGTTTGAATACACCACGGTTTACACCCGGGAGCCGAATTTCCGCAATGTGGACGGCACGTTGACCAACCTCACGGACATCAATACCGCAGGTCGCCCCGAATTGATTGAGCTCCTGACTGCTGCCAATCTCAGCCCGGGGCAATATTACAATACCCTCACCAATTCTCGACCTTACGCCGGCATGCTGGCCCTGGCGGTGCGCTGTCGGCGCGCGGGCATGAGCGATTCCGAGTTCTACAGCATTTCCACCAACCTCACCACCACCAACACCGCTTACATCCGCGGCCGGGTGAACGTGAACACAGCCAGTGAGACGGTGCTGACGGCGCTGCTCGAGGGACTCAACAACGGGGATGATTCCACCGCGGAATCCGACGCGCAAACCCTCATCACCTACCGCGAGCAGAACACCAACAACCTCAATTCCCTCGCCTGGGTTTATGACGCGCTGGGCACCGGCAACTCCTCGCTTACCGCGCTGCAGCGCGGGGATTATCTAACGACCCGCAGCTACCAGTTCACCGCCGACATCGCGGCCGTCGGTGCCTACGGGCGCGGCTACCGCCGCGTGAAGTTTATTTTCGATGTCAGCGACGGCACGCCGAAAATTTTATACCGCCAGGACCTTAGCCGGCTCGGCTGGGCCCTGGGAGAGAAAGCGCGCCAAAACCTGCTCGCCAACAATTCCCCATGAAACCTGATTTCAAATTACCCTGGCCGCCCCGCAAGGCACCCGCGACGCTGCTCGGTCTCGCCCTCGATGGCGCCCGGCTTGAAGGCGTGGTGCTCCACCGCACCGAAGGCGGCTTGCAGCAGCTCCAGGAATTTTCCGTCACGCTGGCGCTGGACCCGCTGGGAGCTGCAGCTGAGCTGGCCGGCCGGGAAATCCGCAATCAGCTCGACGCCGCGGGTGTGCACGAACGGCACTGCATCGTGGGCCTGCCGCTCAAGTGGGTGTTGACTGCCCACACAGAATTGCCGCCCCTGCCGGCGGCGGATGCCGCCAGCCTGCTGCAATTGGAAGCCGAGCGCGGTTTCTCCTCCGATGTTGCCGGGTTGCAGATCGGTGATTCGCGCAGCGCGCTCTCCGGCGACCGGCAGTACGTCCTGCTGGCCGGCATCCCCAACACGCAATTGGATGCGCTGGAAAGCGTGCTGGCGGCGGCGCGGCTCAAGCCGGTCAGCTTCGCGCTGGCAATTTGCGCCCTGCAGCCGCCGATGCCGGCGGGCGGCGTGCTCGCGCTGGTGATCGGTGAAAATTCCGTGGGCTTGCAGATCACGGTTGGCGGCGGAATCGTTGCTCTGCGCGCGCTGGAAGGCGCCCTCGAGACTGAAAACGGCCGCCGCACGCTCGTCACGGCCGCCGTGGCCCGCGAGGCGCGCGTCACGCTCGGGCAGTTGCCCGAGGAACTCCGCACGGCCGTCAAATCCATCCGCGTCTTTGGTCCGCACGACCTGGCCCAGCCGCTGGCCGATGAGCTGGAATTGCGCTTCGAGCCCATGGGACTGACCGTCGATCTGGTCGCGCAGTATGGCCCCCATGAATTTGGCGCGGTGGCCGTGCCGCAAAAATCGGCCGTCTCGGCCGCCTTTAGCCTCGCGGCCCGCGGCCTGACCTCCCCCAAACCGCCCTTTGAATTCCTGCCGCCCAAACCCTCGGCCTTTGAACAATACGTCACGAAATATTCCTCCGGCCGGTTGGGCACCTCCGGTGCGGTGGCGGCGGTGGTGGCCCTGCTGGTGGCCCTTCTATTCCTTGGCCAGCAGATCGAGCTCTGGCATTTCCGCTCCCAATGGTCGCACATGAGCGCCAAGGTTGCCGACCTCCAGAACATCGAGGATCAAATTAATCAATTCCGTCCGTGGTACGACGATACGCATCGCAGTCTTTCGATTTTGCGGCAGTTGACGCTCGTGTTTCCCGAGGATGGGTCCGTCACCGCCAAGACGATCGAGATTCGCGATGGCAATCAGATCAACCTCAGCGGCACAGCGAGGGATAATGCCTCGCTGCTGGCCATGCAGGCCCGGTTGCGCGCGGCGGAGGACGTCAGCGTGGTGCGCGTGGACCAGATTCGCGGCAAGGCGCCGATCCAATTCACGTTTGATTTCCAATATGGAAACGGGGGTGCCCATGCAAATTAAGAATCGCCAGCAATTTTTGATCGCGCTCACCATCGCGGTGGCCGCGTTGTATGTCGGCGTCAAATTCGTCTACACGCCCCTCGCGGGCTGGTGGTCGGCGCGCGCCGCGGAGGTCCGGGACCTGCGCGATAAGGTCGGCAACGGTCGCCAGCTGATCAAGCGCGAAACCTTCATCCGCGACCAATGGTCCCAAATGCAAACCAATGCGCTGCCTGCCAACACCTCGCTGGCTGAACATCAACTCCTGAATGCGTTCGATGATTGGTCGCGCGACAGCGGCGCCGAGTTGACCAGCCTCATGCCGCAATGGAAAAATGACTCCACCAACTATCTGACCCTGGACCTTCGCGTCGAAGCCTCCGGTGATTTGGGGATGCTGAGTAGATTTCTCTACGACCTCGAAAACAGCCCGGCGCCGCTGCGCGTGGATTCCGTTGAATTGGGCGCGCACGACAACGCCGGCCAGCAAATGACTCTGGGCCTGGAAATTAATGGTCTGGCCCTGTTGCCACCCGCAAAACCATGAAACGAGAGCTATCATTTCAATTTTGTCGCCCCGGTTTATGCGCCAGGCCAGCGGTGCCCGCCCGTCGTGGCCTGACTGCGCTGTTGCTCGCATGGTTGCTCGCCGGCGGCACCGTCCGGGCCCAATCCAACGATATTCCGGGCGACACGGACTACAGCGCCTTCAGCCGCTTTATCACGCAGCGGAATATTTTTGATCCGGATCGTTACCCGCACGAAACGCATACCTACCACCGGACCGTCTACCGGCACAACACGTCCGCCCCGGCTTTCACGCTGGTGGGAACCATGAGTTATGCCAAGGGGAACTTCGCGTTCTTTAGCGGCAACGGGGATGATTTTAAGAAAATCCTGCCGGTCTCCGGCACCATTGCGGGTTACACCGTCACGAAAATCACCCTAACCCATGCCATCTTGCAGGGCCCGGATAAAACCAACCTCCAAATGAATATCGGTGACCAGTTGCGGCAGGAAAACAATGGTTGGCAACTGGCTGCCGCGGCGGACCCCACCGCTGCCACCCCGGATTCGGGTGGGAGTGGCGGTGCCGGCGCCGCAACCGATTCGTCCGTGGTGGCGCCTTCGGCAAGTCTTGGCAGCAGTGATGTTTTGAAACGGTTGATGGAATTACGGGAACAGGAAAACAAATGAAAAAATTGATTTTAATCCTCATCGCGCTGGGCGCGGCGGCAGCGGTTCTCCCGGCTGCCGCTCAGTTGGAAACCAATGCGCCGCCCGATCAAGGTGGCGCCCCCGCGGAAAACGGCGGCCCCCCGCCCGGCGTGGTCACCCCCGATGCCGGCGGCCAGCCGCCCGACATCAATGGCCAGCCGCCCGGAGCCCCCGGCGAGGCACCGCCACCGGCGCCCGGGGACAGTTCCAGCGAACCCGGCCCTTCCGGCCAGGACAGCTCCATTCAACCCTCCCGGCCATTTACCGCCAATCAACCGTCACTGGCATCGAACTTCGCCCCGCCGGACAGCGGCACCAACGCCGACGAATTGCGCCTCAATTTCCGCAATGCGCCGCTGGAAATGGTGCTGAATTATCTCAGCGACGCCGCCGGTTTCATCATCGTGCTCGACACCCCGGTCCACGGTAATGTGAACGTTATCAGCGATCATCCCATGACCCGCGATGAGGCGGTGGACCTGTTGAACGAGGTCTTAAACGAGAATGGTTACGCCGCAATCCGCGACGGCCGGACCCTGACCATTCTCGACAAGAATGATGCGAAGACCCGCGATATTCCAGTCAAGGTCAGCAATGACCCGGATAGCATCCCCAAGAATGACGAGATTGTGACGCAAGTCATCCCGATTCGCTTTGTGGATGCCGGGGACCTGGTGAAAGATCTGTCTTCCTTTGTTTCGCCGCAGGCCACGGTGGTCGCCAATGACGCGGGCAACTCCATTGTCATCACCGACACGCAATCCAACATCCGTCACATTGTCGAGATCATCAAGGCGATTGACAGCAGCGCCGAGGCGGAGACGGAAATCCGCGTCTTCCGGCTGAAGTATGCCAGCCCCAACGACGTGGTTAGCGAGCTCACCAGTATCTTCCCGAGCAGCACCAGCGGCTCCGGGAGCACGCCTCAGTTTCCTATGCGATTTGGCGGCGGTTTTGGCGGCTTCGGTGGCGGTGGTTTTGGCGGGGGCGGACTTGCCCGGCTGTTTGGTGGCGGCGGCGGCGGGGGTGGCGGGGCCGGCGGCGGAACTACCGGCAATAGCGCCAGTGACCGCATCAAAAAGGCGACCCAGGTAAACGCCGTGGCCGATGCCCGCACCTCGGCGGTGATTGTCACCGCGCCCAAGGATTTGATCGAGGAAATTGCCGCCATGATGAAGGATTTGGACGTTCCCTCGGAGCGTGATCAAAGCGTATATGTCTTTCACATGGATAACGCCGACCCGCAACAGGCGGTTCAGGTCTTGCAGAATATGTTCCAGTCCACCTCCTCCTCCCGCGGGAGCGGCAGTAGCAGCTCCTCGACGACCAGCGCGTTGCAGCAGCGCCAGCAAACGACCGCGACCACCACGAGCAGTTCATCCACCACCACGGGCCAAAGTTTTACTGGCAGCGGTGCCGGCGGCGGGGGCGCTGGTCGTTAATCGAAATCAGCATTCATGAACCAAAGGCAAATTATGAAAAAGTTACTCAAAAAGATCAGTGTCCCGGTCATTCTCCTCCTGGCGTGCGCCCTGTCGCTCCAGGCCCAGCAGCGCTTTGGCGGTGGCGGCGGCGGCGGCTTCGGGGGCTTTGGCGGCTTTGGCGGTTTCGGCGGCGGCAACCGCGGCTTTGGCAGCTCGAGTTCCACCTCGTCCCAATACAATAACAATGGTACCGTCGGCAGTGCGGTCATCACCGTTGACCCCGACACCCATAATATTGTGGTGACCGCAGACGCCGTTACCGCGGAGCAAATCCGTGACGTCCTCGCCAAGCTGGATGCGCCCAAGCCGCAAGTCCTGATCAAGGTTGTGTTCATGGAGGTGGACCACAACAATGACCTGGATATCGGAGTGGAAGGGGGCTGGGCGGGCAGTAGCGGTGGCGTTGCGCAAAGCGCCGGCAATATCTTCGGCTTGTCGGGGCTGAATAGTGTGGCCACCAATTTTAACGTACTCGGCCAGAGCTCAGCAAATTCCCTCACTCCTGGCTCCGGCAGTTCGCTGCTGCCTTCTTCCGGCAGTTTATATCAAGTTGCCGGTTCGGATTTCCAGGCGACAATTCGTGCCGTGGCCGCAACCGGCAAGGCCCAGATCCTGTCGCGTCCCTCCATTCTCGCGCGCGATGGACAATTGGCGCAGATCGTCATTGGCCAGAGTGTTTATTTGCCGAGCGGCGTCACCTTCAACACGATTGGTACCAGCGGTGTCTCTTATCCTACCATCAACGGTTCGTACCAGAACGTCGGCATCATCCTTAACGTCACCCCTTTTATCGGCGACAACCGCCTGGTCGAGATGATCGTTGCCCCGCAAACCTCCTCGATTGATTCCTCCACCCCCGGTCAGGTGATTGCCACCGGCGGCATCCTGGGGTCGTCCATTTACGCGCCTACCCTCGACATTCGCTCGGCGGATACGGTCGTCGTGACGCCCGATGCCCAGCCCGTGGTCATTGGTGGCCTGATCGGCAGCGACAAATCCAGCAGTGATACCAAAGTGCCGATTCTCGGCGACATCCCGCTGTTGGGCAATCTCTTCAAGTACAGCAGTAAATCCGATTCCAAAACCGAACTGCTGATTTTCCTGACGCCGCATATTGTCAACGCGCCCGCCCAATTGGTGCCCCTGTCCGCCAATGAAACCGGCCAGGCTCCTTCCATCACCAATTCCGTCTCGGAACTGGAACTGGAACAATTCCTGGAGCACGTGCCGGTGAAGAAACCCTGAGGTTAGCAAAACGTTGCTGCTATCATCAAAATGTTGCACTTGCCGCCCGGCCCCGCCAACTTGAACCCAGCATGAAAACCGACCAACACCGCCCGTGGTTTTTGGGGCTGTTGCTGGGCGCCTGGTTGCTGGTGGTCGGCTGGCAGGTGGAGGAGCATCATCGCGTCGTGGCGGCGGCCCAGTCCGATCTGCGCAGCCGCTCCCGCGAAATTGCCAACACCCTCAGCGCCGTCACCCGTGCGCTCCAGTTCCGCGGCGCGGTCTTCCAGAATCGACTTGAGCCTGTGCTCAAGGTGCTGGTGGATAGTCATACGAATTCCTCCGTCAAACTCTACTACCTGGGCTTGTTGAACACGGACGGCCATCCTGTCGTGGCGGTCGGTGACACAAATCTTTTCCTCCAGCAAACCGTCGCCGGCAACGAGCTTTGGTTCGCGGACAACGTCACCTTTGTCTGGCCGCTTGAGGGCGTGAGTCCCGAGGGTGACACCAACAATCCCATGTTCGTGCTGCCCCCGCCCCCGCGGGATTTCACCAACGGAATGCCTCGTGGCCCGCGCGACCCGTATGCCTTTGGGCGCGACAATGGGCGGGATGGCCGGCCGGATCAGTCCAGCGGTTCCAACGGTCCCGATTTTCCGCCCGGCCCGCCGCCGTCTCCGGCCCTGACAAATCCAGCCGGCGGGCTGGAACCCCCGGAGCCCCCCCGCACCGAACGCTCGCACGGCGGTAACCATCGCCCCCCCTGGCTACGCGACATGACCGAGGCCGACTTTCGAATCCTCATTGCCACCCACGAACTGCACGGACTCGTGGTCGCCATGTCCACCGATAATTTTCGCGCCGTCTGCCGGGCGGATGCCTGGCTGCGCCTCATCATTTGCTTCTTCGCCGGCATTTCCGCGCTCGGTGCCGGCCTGGCGTGGCGTAATCTGGCCCAGACCGCTGATTTGCAGATCCGCCTCGTGCGCGCCAGCGAGTTGAATTCCCATTTGAAGGAAATGAACCTGGCGGCCGCCGGCCTGGCTCATGAGACGCGCAATCCCTTGAACATCATCCGCGGTCAGGCACAAATTCTGGGCCGCCTGGCCGAGGCCGCCCCCGACGTTCGTGAAAAATCCCGGCTGATCGTGGACGAAACCGACAAGGTCACCGCCCAGCTCACCGAGTTCATCAATTATTCCCGTCCGCGCGAAGTCCGCCGCACCCAGATCGACCTGGCCTCCGCCTGCGAGGAAGTCGTGCGCACCTTGAACTTTGATATCACCGAAAAACAATTGCGCGTGGAGGTCGGCGGCGAGCCGCTCGCGATTGAGGGCGATGAACAACTCGTGCGCCAGATTTTATTCAACCTGTTGCTGAACGCGATCCAGGCGGCCGACGCGGGCGGGCGGATTGACATCGTTGCCCGGCGGGCCAGCGCGGCGGAGGCCATCCTGGAAGTCCGTGATGATGGCCCCGGCGTTTCGCCCCAATACCGCGGCGAGATTTTCAATCCGTACTTCACCACCAACCAGAAAGGCACGGGCTTGGGCCTGGCGGTGGTCCAGCAGAACGTCCTGGCCCACGGTTGGGAAATCGCCTGCCTCGCCAACGACCCCCGCGGCGCCATCTTCCGCATCACCCACCTGAAGATTGCTGCTTGAAACAATTTTCTGAGTCCGGTGCCCTCCAACGTGCTGCCGGCATCTTGCCGGCAGATCCAACTTCCCCCAAATATCCTGAATTCCCTTAGTCTGGTGACGCCCGTGACTCCGGTGGAGCGAGTCTCCTGCTGCTGATCCTCGGCTGAGCTCTAAAACCTTACATCTTCAACTTCCCGCCGGCCCCGCAACCTCCAGAAACCGCATCAACGTATCGCCATGCTTCAATAACTTCTTTTCCTCCCAGGGGGCGACCAACTCCAGCGTGTCGCGTTTGGTATGGCCCAAAACCAACCGGCCGCCGGGCGCCAACAGGCGCGGCAAATGCGGATCATCCAATAATTGTTGGGCAAACGAAGTCGAACGCCGGTTGACATTTTTCTCGCCATACGGCGGGTCGGCCAGGATCAGGTCAAAACGCCGTCCGCTCTGGGCCAGTTGGGCCATCACGGGGAACACATCCTGGGTGCGGATCTCGAGCAGGTGGTCGTAACCGGCAGCAGCCGCGTTGCTGCGAATAAACTCTGCGTGGCGCGAGGATTTTTCCACGCACATCACCGCCGCCGCGCCGCGGCTGAGGCATTCCAAACTGAGCGCGCCGCTGCCGGCAAACAACTCCAGCACGGTGGCCTGCTCCACCCGCGCGCCCAGCGAGTTGAACACCGCCTGCTTGACCAGATCCGGCGTCGGCCGCACATCCAGTCCCTTGGGAACTTTTAAAATCCGCCGTGCGGCGGCGCCTCCGGTGATGCGCATGAATGAAAAGTGAATTTAAACGCGGGACCGCGGATGGCCGCCCCGCCGGCAGGTGCCGTTGGTTAAGCTAAAAGATTTCGGCGAAGAAATTCTGCATCGCCTGCCACGAGCGTTTGTCGGCTTTTTCGTTGTATTTCACGCCCGGATTCACAAAGCCTGGATCCGGCTGCGTAAAGGCATGCACGGCACCGCCGTAAAATGCAATCTGCCAATCCACACCGGCCGAGCGCATTTCGCTCTCGAATGCGGCCAGGTCGTTCGGGTTTTGGAACGGGTCATCCGCCCCCGCCAGCGCCAGCACCTTGCACTTGATGTTTTTGCCGTCCGCCGGCGTGGGCGAATCCAGCCCGCCGTGAAAGCTCACCACGCCGGCAATGTCCGCCCCGCTGCGCGCCAGTTCCAGCACCGTCGTCCCGCCGAAACAATAGCCGATGGCGGCCAGCTTTTGGGGATCCACATTGGGTTGCTGGCGTAGCACGTCGAGTCCCGCATTGACGCGGGCGCGCAGCAGTGTCCGGTCCGTCTTGAATTTTGTGGCGATGGCCCCCGCGCCGGCGACATCTTTCGGCCGCTGGTCTTTGCCATATATATCCGCGCAAAAGGCCACATAACCCAGTTGCGCCAGCATTTCGGCGCGATGTTTTTCATACTTCGTCAGGCCCAGCCATTGATGCACCACCAGCACGCCGGGACGCGCGCCGGTGAACGAGTCATCATACGCCAGATACCCTTCCAAGGTCACGCCGCCCTGGGTGTATTCAATCGTCCGGGTTTGCACCGCCGCCTGGGTCGAGAGCATGGTTGTCATAAGCAAAAGAGTTGAAATCAGTTTCTTCATAACGGGAACAAATTAACCGGCTCCACAAAAATTGCCAGCGCGATTCACCCCCCAATTTCACCCAAAT
>Ga0302319_10010212_pt1 | contig 17948 bp, 9 predicted proteins | sample Bog_T0_2_FD_203319 | JGI IMG/M metagenome (GOLD analysis project Ga0302319, IMG submission 203319) | Peat permafrost microbial communities from Stordalen Mire near Abisko, Sweden - Bog_T0_2 | ecosystem: Environmental > Terrestrial > Soil > Wetlands > Peat | place: Sweden: Abisko, Stordalen Mire...
CCAATCCATCAGGGTAACGGTTTCGTCCAGGGACAAGCCGGCGGTACGGAGACAGTGACCGTGACGTTAAGCCAAATTCCTTCCCACTCACATGTGCCGCAGGCCAATTCCGGCGGCGGCACGTCCAACAATCCCGCCGGCAATGTCTGGGCGAATTGGAGCGGCGACCAATACAGCGACCAGCTACCTTCAAGCCAAATGCAGATGAATGCCGGAGTCGCGGGTTTCAGCGGGGGCGGGCAGCCGCATAATAACATTCCACCTTATCTGGCGGTGAATTTTATCATCTGCCTGGTTGGGATTTTCCCATCACAGAGTTGACCGGACCGCGAAACATTAAATAAACAGGCCATGTCGACACCTTATATATCCGAAATCCGGATCTTTAGTTTCAATTTTGCTCCAAAAGGCTGGGCGATGTGCAATGGCCAGTTGCTCCCAATCAATCAGAACCAGGCATTGTTTTCCCTGATGGGCACAACTTATGGCGGGGATGGGAGAACTAATTTTGCCTTGCCTAATCTCCAAGGGAACATGCCAATCCATGAAGGCACCTCAATCGCGGGTAACCAATATGTCTTGGGCCAGGCCGGCGGAGAGCAGTATGTCACCCTGAGCCTCACGCAAATCCCGCAGCACACGCATACCGCTTATGCCAGCTCCACTGCTGCCAATTCGGGTAGTCCTGCAAATGCTTTTTGGGCCGGCGGCAATCAGCCGGCTTATGCTTCCACGGCGGGTGTCACCATGAATCCCGCAGCGGTGGGTGCGGTGGGTGGCAGTCAACCCCACAACAACCTGGCGCCTTTTTTGGTTTTGAATTTTTGTATCGCGCTCGTGGGAATTTTTCCGAGTCGAAATTAACCGGCACCGCCATTTATTATGTCAGACTACTTTGTTGGTGAAATTCGGATTGTGCCTTTCAATTTCGCACCGGTGGGCTGGGCCATGTGCAACGGCCAGTTGCTGCCCATCAGCCAGAATCAAGCCTTATTTGCGTTGATGGGGACCTATTACGGTGGCGATGGTGTCAGTAATTTTGCCCTGCCCAACTTGCAGGGCTCTGCCCCGCTGAACATGGGCCAGGGCTCTGGTTTGTCCCCGTATGTCCTCGGCCAGACCGGCGGGTCCGCAACGGTGACGTTGCTGCAAAATCAGATCCCGGCCCATAACCATCCGGTTTACGGATCCGGTGCTGTTAATGGGAATGGCGACTTTAATAATCCCGCAAACTACACCTGGGCCCGGCCGCATCTCGGAAAAACGCCCATCAATATCTATAACTCGACCTCTGGGACCGTGCCCATGAATCCGGCGGCATTCGCTACTGCGGGTGGCAGTCAGCCGCACGATAATATGCCCCCGTATTTGACCCTGAATTTTATCATTGCGATGACGGGCGTATTCCCGTCACGCCAATGACCCCGTTGATCTCATGAAGAACCCTCTCAGGATCTTGCTATCGGCAGCCGGTCGGTGGGTTTTGCCCGTGATGGTGCTCATCGTGGTCGATTCTGCGCGCGCGGCTGGCCCGTTTACGGTCACGACCTTCATTGACTCGCACGCGGCTAACCCGGGTTCTTCGGCCACCGATGCCAACGGCAATGTTTCTCTGCGGTCGGCGATTGAGGCGGCCAATGCCCAGGCGGGGGCAACCATCATTAATGTTCCGCCGGGGAATTATAATCTCGCACTGGGCGAGCTGGACGCCGCCACCAACGCCGGAAAAACCATCAGCGTCCAGGCGTCAGGAGGCAATGCCGCAAATACGATCATCGACCAGACCAATAACACCGACCGTGTTTTTAACATCGATACCAATTCATTGGGGAGTGATACCGTTACGTTTTCCGGTCTCACGATCGAGGGTGGCCATGACAAAACGGATATCGCCGGTGGCGCGGGCATTTTGGCGGGCAGTGTGACCAATACCCCCAAGGATGTTTTGTATCTGACCGGCTGTATCATTGCCAATAACCACTGTTCACCACCGAATCCGGCTTACACTGCCCAGATTGGCGGCGGGGTCCAAATGGCCGGTGGCGACCTCATTGTCAGCAGTTGCACCTTCAGCAACAACAGCTCAGGCGCGAGTCAGGGCGGCGCCATCGCTTTCTATTCGCAAAGCGTCAACTCCTCGCTCAGCGTCACTAGCTCGATCTTTGCCGATAACAGTCTGACGAATACTTCCGGCAGCGGCCCGGATGGCGGCGGCGCGATTTTCATCGGTTCCACCGCCGGATCGGTTCACACGATTTTAAATACGGTGTTTGCCAACAACCAGGCGATTGGCTCGTCCGGTAATACTTTTGGTGGCGCGATTGAACTGAACACCGGCACGTTAAACATTCTTAACTCGACTTTTACGGGCAACACGGTCACGGCCACAACCGGAAGCACCACCGGCGGACAGGGCGGGGCGATCCAGGTGGACTCCGGGACAGCCCAGATCAATTTCTGCCGTGTGGTTGGCAACAGCGCGCCCAATGGTGGGAGCGGCGTTTACAGCCACGCGAGCAATGGCGCGAACATTCTGGCTGGCAATGACTGGTGGGGTTGCGACGGCGGACCGGGCGCCAGCGGCTGCGACGTGGCGACCAGTGACAACGGTGCTGGATTGACCGATGCGCCTTTCATCGTGCTGACCAATACCGCAAGCCCTGTCAACATTTTGCCTGGCCAGTCAACCACCCTGACGGCCAGCTTCCTGCAAAATTCCGCCGGCACCGTCTTGACCCCGGCTCAGGTCAGCGTGCTTTTGGGTTTGCCGGTGGCTTGGAATGGCGCGGTTTTGGGAACGCTCTCAAGTCCGCAGACCACCATCCAAAACAATGGCACAGCCCTGGCCACATTCACGGCCGGCGCCATCGCCGGTACCGGTCAGGCCAACGCCACCGTGGATAACGGCATCGCCGCAGCTTTGATTGACATCATTTGCCCGAACATCACCGGCACCCTGAGCGGGGGCGCGTCGGTTTGTCCCGGAAGCGCCGCCTTGGTGACGGTTTCGATCAGCGGGGGCGTTCCGCCTTACACTGTCGCCTTGAATAACGGCGGTGGAACTCTGAGCGGCAACAGTCCATTTATTTTCACGGTCAGCCCGGCCGCCACCACCACTTATCAGGTAAGCTCCGCCACGGACTCGGAAAACTGTCCCGTGACCGTGAGCGGCAGCGCCACGGTAAACGTCTACACGGTTCCCACCGCGACCATTACGCCCTCGCCCGCGGCGGTATTGGCCAATTCCAGCGGGAACCTGGCTGTCGCATCGGCCGGATTTTCGAGCTATGCTTGGACGATCAACAACGGATTTATCATCGGCCCGGCTAATCAGCCCACGGTAAACTATATTGCCGGGGTCTCGGGCAATGTGACCTTGGGCCTGACGGGTGACAATGCGATGGAATGCAGCACCAATGTTTCCTTGAACGTGCCGATTCTGACCGGCGTTTCGGTGACTACCAACCTGACCTTTACCAACTCCATCCCCACCACCACGACCGGAATTACTTTTGACGGCACCAATTACTGGGATTGTTCGGGTGGCAACTCCGGTGGAATTCGCGAGGGAGAGTATACGGCGGCAGGCGCATTCGTTGCCGGCTATGCTGCAGGCTTGGATTTCCGCTCGGTCTTTTCCCGGTCAGACGGCACCGTGCTCGCGCGGGCATTTAACGACAACTCCATCTACCAGCAGACCAATCCCGGTATTTTCATTCATTCCGGGATCACTCTGACCGGAGGAACCTTGAATGACCAATCCTCCGTGGTGTTAAACGGGGCCGGGACGGAATTTGATGCCATGAGTGGCGGAGTGGTATCCCGCTGGAGTACCAATGGCACCTACCTTGGCAGTGTTAATCTGCAAGGTTTCGGGGCCGTCAGCGGTGAATCCAGCACGCCCCAGAGCCGCGGATTGGCGGCCATTGGCCAAGTCTGGCTGACCTACAACGGCGGAGGCATTCTTTCGGGTTGGGATTATTCCGGCAATCGCGTCTTCCAGATGGCTCTGCCCGGGGCGGGCACCAGTTCTGATTCCGATTACAGTTTCAGCTGTTGCAATGGCAAGGTGTTCATCGTGGACGTGGCGGGCGGTGCCTGGCGCTCCTTTGACCTTTTCAGCGGCGCCGCCGTGGCCGTTTTGGGGGCCGAAGTTAATACCCCCTGGTATGCGGATGTGACCAATAAAATCGCCGGCGTGGGTTCCATTCCACGCGTGGATTACATCAGTGTCACTACCGGCGACCCATTGCCCACCCCGTCCCAATTGCGGAACTATCAGTCGGTGTTGGTTTTTTCGGATTATCCTTTCAATGACAATGTTGGCCTCGGTAATGAGTTGGCGGATTATGTGGACGGCGGTGGTGGAGTGGTGCTCAACACATTTGGATTTTCGGTTGGCGATGGCTATTCCATCGCCGGACGACTGACCAATGGTTACTTACCCTTCACCCTGGCAGGCAATGCCTACCCGGCAAATCTCACAATTGTCGACGAATTACCTTCCAGTCCATTGCTGGACGGGGTTAGCGCTTTCAATGGTGGAACCATTAGCTATCAGAATAGCCCCATCACCATTGTTCCCGGAGCAACACTGGTGGCGGAGTGGAGCAACGGTCAGCCCTTGGTCGGATCCACGAATCATGCTCCCGGTCGGGTAGTTGGATTGAATTTCTTCCCGCCGTCCAGCGACGCGGGAGCTAATTTCTGGGTTTCCAGCACTGATGGGGCGAAACTCATGGCCAATGCCCTGTTGTGGTCGGGCCAGATCCCGCCGACGATTATTTCAGCGCCTGCCGATCAAGTGGTCGCAACCGGCCACACTGCCACCTTCGGCGTGGTCGCCGCGGGAACTTCCCCGTTGACCTATCAGTGGCGCTTGAACGGGACGAATATTCGCTCGGCCACCACCGGTGTTTTAAGCTTCGCCGTCAATACCAACAGCCCGGGTGAATATAGCGTCGTGGTTTCCAATCCCTACGGCCAGACTTTCAGCGGCAATGCCAGCCTTAATCTGCCGTTGCGGTTCCTGACCCCTGGTCAGTCTGGTGGTTTTTTGCCTTTGCTGCTGACAGACGCCGACGGCAGCAACGTGTCATCCAATCGGGCTGCCCGGGTGCAGATTTACGCCACTACCAACATCACCCAAATGTTCAGCCATTGGCTATTGTTGACCAACCCGGTCATTCCCGGCAGCGGCTTCCTGCAGGTAAACGGACTGAACACGACCAATGCGGCTAACCGCTTTTTTCGCGCCGTTGAAATTCCTTAGCGCTTGTTTGAAATGCCAACGCAACGTCGCGTGAGCACACGCGACCAGATCGATTTTGTAGGCCCGATGACCTCACCGGGCGGGAATTTCCAACGGCCCCGGGAGAATTAATTCTTCGCGAGATCTTTGGCCAGCTTGATGCGGATCGCGGAGTCAGACTTGGTGACTTGAAAAGTATATCCGTTTTTCCGGGCCCAATCCTCGACCAACTCAGCGCGCGCGGTGACGGGTGTGGAGATTTCGGTATGTCCACGGGCCACCATTTTTTCGATGACGCCCAGCCACTTTTCGTCAGCCGGAGCGATCGTCGGGTCAGCCGCGAAGAGGTTCAGGGACAAAACGGAGGTGAAGGTGAGGAGTACAGCTTTTTTCATATGTGTTACATCTGCTTTCGCGTCATGCCAAAGCTTTCGCCAATAACAGGCATAAAACGTGCCACCCATTTTATCCGCGACCGGTGAGGTCTGATTCGGGCAATTGCACCGCAAAAAGACAGGCCGTGCCGAAAAATGGACAACCCGCACCCATCTGCGCTAGGCGTGCGCTGGCACCATTCCCACATCGTGGGATAATTTCTGCGCGGCCGCCGGATCCACCCAGCGGACCAGCGATATAAAATTAACCAGCGCCGGACTGTCGGCTTTCACCTTGAACAGGTTCCTTAAGGCCGCCACCACTTTATTATATGTCTCCGCGTACTTTTCGTGGGTTAACCGGGAAACGTAAGACTCCAGCACGGCCCGGGCGATGGGGTCGGTCTGGCCGTCCGGGAGGTAGGGTAGCAGGCAAAAAATCCGGATGAGCAGCATGGCATCGGATTCGGTCAGGGTCAGCCAGCTCAGCTTGAGCTCGTCGGCATCGTATTTGGCGTGCAAACGTTTCCGGATGGCGGCGGTGATGTCGTTGGGAGTCGCGCGGCTGGCGATGAGGTCCTTGATATTACTCCAGGCCTGCTGCTGCTCTTTTTCCGGCGTGAGGGCACCAGCCCTTTTAAACACGCTCTCGAATTCCGTGATGCCCAGCGCCAGTGCCACTGCCTTGCCCAGATTCTCCGCGTCGGCTTTGCCAATCCGGTCCGTGGCCAAAATGGCCTCGATCACTTTCCGGTGGCGTTTGGGATGGATGAGTCGCAATACGACCACCACGGAGTCCACGGCGGGGACTTTCTCCATCGGGATCAGGTGCTTGACCATCTCCACGGCAGGTTCATCGGGTTCGGGCGCCTTCTCGGCCCGCAAAGTCAGGACGAGCCGCAGGGTTTTGACGATGCCGCCCGATTTGCCGAGGTTATTGATGACGGCCATGCGGTAATCATGGTTGATCACGTAGGCGAGCAGGGTTTCCGCCTGTTGGATCAGCTTCTCATCCAGCGTTTCGCGTTCACCTGTGATGACGAGTTGCTCAATCAATGGCGGCAGCCGCTGCGCGAATACAGCATCCGGTGATTCAGTGTTCTGGTTCTGGTAGTAATGCAGCATCTCCAGAATGAAGGAAAGCTTGAGGAAGGCATTGCGCTGGGCGCGCGCCGGCTCGGTGTTTGCCTTGGCGTCCTTGATCTTCTGGTGCAGCGCCAGCAACTCGCTCTTTTTATCCCCGATGGCGGCCGGATTTTGTTGCAGCAACACCTCGAAATCATTCGCGAAGCCCAGGACAATCTCCTCCGGCTTGGGGCGCGGATTGTATTTGAGGTCCGTCGTCAGATCCCTGAAAAAAACCAGCGCCGGTTCACCGAATTCGCGGATGACCCGTTCGCGCGGAACCTGCCCTTTGATGTAACAGCGGCTGCTGCGGACCACATTGGGCTTGAAAAAGTTTTCCGGTTGCGCGACGAGCGATTCCAGCATAGGCCGCTCCAGGGGGGTATCCAGCCGGATCAATTCCTCGACCAGCGGCTTGACGGCCGCCGCCAGGTCACGTTTGGTTTTGTCCAGCAGTTTGAGGACGGCCGGCTGGAGCATGCCTTCCTCCATCTTGCCTCCGAGCAAGGCCGCCGAGATTTCGGCCACCTGGTTGCTGTGCTCCACCAGGCGGGTGATGATCATGCCCAGATCGTTGAATGGCAGCTTGCTGACCAGCGTCGTGACGAGATTGACCAGTTCAATGTGGGACTTCTTCCGGAATTCAACCGCATTCTCCAGCAGGCGCCGCAATTGCTTGTTTTCCTGCTCGAGGGCCGTGTTGATCGTCTCCAGTTTTTCGATGCGCAACGTGAATTGATTCCAGTTTTTTTGAATCTCTTCCACGGAAGCGGGAGGAACCGGGTTCTGCTCAGGTTGTGCCATAAGTCCAATCTCGTTGAATTCAAGGCATCTTTCCACAATAAAAAAGCAAGCGCCAACCCAAAATTGCCATTTACCCGCTTTCGGGCGCAGCCTGACATTGTCCCCATTTGCGGGTAGGACGGCGGTGCCCCGCCGCCGCGATTGGGGAGGGTGGGATTTTTTGCGCTTGCGGATGGTGCAAATACCTCGCCATGACCCGGCGGCGCGGCAGCGCCACCCCGTTTACACGGATGGGGGGACAGCATCAGGATGCGTCCGCCCGCTTTAGCGGGCTGCCGTCAAGGACGCGGGCGCGGAAACGGCTTCTGTCGGCGCCGACAGGGAATCAAAGCTGTGGCGCAGGCTCTGCCCCGGTGCGGACGCAAAATCACGATATAGCGTGATGGCCACGTGCTCATTCCGCCGGATGCATTGTTTGATCGTCTCCGGATCCTTCTCGCAATGAATCAAGGTTTTCCAGGAATAGATGTGCTTCGCCTTGTGAAGATCACTGTTGGCGATGAACGGCAGGCGCTTCAAGCCGATGTCGTTGAAAATGTTGTTGCGATTGGCGATTTCCCAGGCGTCCAGCAGGGGCGCGAATTTGTCCTGGTTCTCCCATAAATAAAGCGTGTTTTTACCCCACTCACTTTTCATGACGTGCGGGTGCGACGCCACCGCCAGGCCGCCCTGCTCGTGAATTCTGGCGATGGTTTCCTCGAGGTCCAAAGCCGCGTTGATCGGTGCTTTCAAGTCAATCCCCAGCAAGTGCGCGGAGGTTTTGCTGGTAAGGCCGTCCTTGTTGAATTCAATTCCGGTCATAACCAGCATCTTGTAACGCCGCCAGGCGCGCTGGCGCTCGCGCTCGATGACCGCGAAATATTCGGCCACCTGATCCGGGCCCAGGGTCAGATTGGACAGTTCGGAGATTTTTCCCAGTAGACGGCGCGGGTCGGCCAGGTGATCCGTGATGCAAATGCAGTCAAAGCCGCGTTCGCCATAAAAGTCAATGATCTCCGGCACGCTCATTTTGCCGTCGGAATAATTGGTGTGGATATGAAAATCGCAAAGCAGCATTTGGGGATGACTGCCATTCCGCTGGGGGATGGCGCGCATGACCCGTTCCGGCTTGGTTTCGAAAAACTGGGCGACCCGGCGGGAGGGCTGGTCGTTTTCAACCTCCCCGAGCACCATTTCACCGATGCGTAGAGAGGCATCCGGACGGGAGATCTTCTTCAAATTCCGCCGCCATTCATGCCACAGCTCCGCGCGCCTGTCGAAAGCCTCTTCCATCTTCCCGGCTGCCTCACGGTTCTTGTCCACCACCGCACCGATCCGCGACTTGGTCACCAGTTTTGCATTCGCTTCTTCCTGGCTGGTGTCCACATGGTTGACGATGATGGGGCAGCGCGCCGCGATGGCCTCGTGCACCGCCATGCCGCCCTTGGCGATGACGAGATGATGACTGCGCAGCAGCTCGGGCAGTTGATTTGACCAGCCCAGGATCTGAACCCGACGCTCTTCACCGCGAAACCGATCCATCAATTTCGCTCGCAAATCCGGGTCGCGCCCGGCAACTACCGTGACGTTGACCTCCGGTTGCTCCAGCAGGCGCTCGACGGCTTTGCCGGTCTTTTTCTTGCCGGAATGCACCAGATATAGGATGCGGCGTGCCTCATTTGCGCCGGGGGTGGCCAAATCCGCCATGGGCTGCGCGAACTCCGGACTCACGGGAAAACCCAGTGTCTTGATTTTTTGAGCGGGCACGCCGCCAATCCGCAAGGATTCGGCCACCGTATCATTGGCCACGCAAAAAAGGTCGCTCGGGGCGCGAAACCACGCCGGGCTGGCCGTCAGGGCCTCGGTGACCACCGTGACGAACCGGAAAGGACGCTCGCGGTGGCTGCGAAAAATCTTCTCCAGCAGATGGCCATAGGCGGGACTGGTTGACACCACGCAATCCGGCTGCGTTTCCAGCAGGATTTTTTCCAGCGGGTCGTGCATGCGCGCGAACCCGCCAAATTGCCGCTCCATGGCCGCGGTCTCATCCGGCATGGACCGCAGACCGTTCCAGAGGATCGGCGCATATTGCGCCAGACTCAGGCACGTTTTGTGAAACAAGACCGAGAAGGCCCCGCGGCCGTCCGCAAAGAGATCGAAGATTTCCGCTCGCGCATTCTCATCGAGCAACTCGATGGCGTCCCGCAAATTGCGGGCGGCGACGTGATGTCCATCGTCAAACCCGGCCGTCAGAATGAGGATTTTTTTCATAGTCTCCACGTTACTGTATTCTACGATTGTTACGGCAATGTGACGGTCAGGTGAACTTTTATTCACATTTTTATTCACCGGTTATTCACCGCGAAAAAAACGCGATTTTTTGTGCGTTTTTAGCCCGGGCGGCTGTTTAATGATTAAGATGACGCAAAACGACTCGGAATTGTTGAAAGCTTATGTTGCCGCAGGCTCGGAGCCGGCGTTCAACGAATTGGTCGCGCGGCATATCGGACTGGTTTATGCAACCGCCTTGCGGCAGGTGAACGGAGCTTCGCATCTCGCCGAAGAGGTCGCCCAGAATGTCTTTGCCAGCCTGGCCAAAAAAGCCGCGCGGCTGACCCATCATACCTCCCTCGCAGGCTGGCTGCACACCAGCGTGCGGTACGCGGCGTCTGATTTTCGCCGCGCGGAACAGCGCCGACTCTCCCGGGAACAGCAATCCTTTGTCATGAACGAACTTCTTAAACCCGAGGGGCCCGCGCCGGACTGGGAGCAGTTGCGGCCGATTATTGATGACCTCTTGAACGATTTGGATGAAGCAGATCGCGAGGCGATCTTGCTGAGGTTCTTTGAAGGCCACCCATTGGCGGAGATTGGCGCGCGCCTGGGCATCCAGGAAAACACGGCGCGCATGCGGGTGGATCGTGCACTGGATAAATTGCGCCTCGGACTCGCCGGTCGAAAAATCACTTCCACCGCCGCCGCCCTGGCCACCACCCTGGCGGGATCTGCCGTGTCGGTCGCCCCGGCGGGGCTGGCCAACCGGATTTCCCGCGCCGTCCTCAGCGGCTCGGTTGCCGCCACCGCCGGTGGATTCGCGGGCGTTTTGAGTGGCAAGGTCGCAAAGCTCTTGCTCGTGGCGGCCGTGATGACGGCGGTGGTGTGGCCACTGATTCATCATGACGTGGTATCGTCAGCGTCCAGCCATCAACTCCTTTTGCGTCCGGATCATGGCCCGGATTCGGCAGCGCCGGCCACCAGCGTTTCGTCAATCAATGAGAATACCCAATCCAGCCAGCCAGTTGCAGCGATCCAACTCATGGATCCACGCCTGGTGATTTATCTGGCCGACCCCAAAACCGAAAAGCCCATCCCGGGTGTCACCATTGACGATCGCTGCTGGTCAAAAAGCGGGTTTAAGAAAAACCATTTCTATTCTGATAAAAACGGCTGGTGTGAGGTCAGCTATCCTTCGAATGTTATCGATCTCGAACTCACCACGCGGCTGGACGGCTATGCGGATACGCGATTGGAATGGTATCCGGAACATGGGGACATCATTCCCCCGAACTACACGCTGCATTTGGCCCCGGCGGTGCCGATCGGCGGGCAGGTGGTGGATGAAAACGGCGCTCCGGTTTCCGGGGCTGAAGTGGGCTGGAATCATGAAGACGCGCCGCTGGTGGACACCTTGCCGGAAAGCCATCAGTTCGGCTGGATTCAAGTGGACACAGACGCGGAAGGCCGCTGGCAAATCAACCGCATTGGTGAGGACATGATTCGGCGGCTCTATGGCCTCGCCCACGAATCGGGGCATGTGGATTCGCCCATGGTGTTCGTTGGGCGTGACCCGGCCGCGGAAAAGGATTTACGCGCCGGAACTTACGTTTTCAAACTTGGGGCGGCGGTGAGAATTGCTGGCTCCGTCGTGGATGCCGACGGCAACCCGTTGCCGGGAGCAAAAGTGTTTGTGGGTCATATCAGCTCGAACGAACGGCGGGATAGCGTGGCCGACAGCCTTGGTAATTTTACCATCGCTGGTTGCAAACCTGGTGACAATTTGCTGACGGCCGCCGCCCCTGGCTTCGCGAACACCACCGAAGAAATCAACACCACCAATGATTCGAGCCCGTACCGGCTTGTACTGACGCGCGGCGGGGTGCTGGATATTCTGGTGCAGAATCCGGCCGGCGTGCCCATTCCGCACGCGAGTGCCTGGCTCGACTGCATCAATCAAGGACCGTTTAATTCCCCCCATTACGTGGAAAAAAGGACGCAAGTTGATTTCAATGAGCAAAGCGACCTGGCCGGCCACATTCTCTGGACCAACGCACCGTCCGGTGAATTGAAGTTTCAATTTTCCGCGCCGGGCTATGTGCGCTCGGAGGATTTTTATTTGCAAGCCGATGGAGTGGAACATGCTATCACGCTGCATCCCGCCCTGATCATTTCCGGGACCGTTCGTGATGCGGATACCGGCGAAGCCATCCCGCATTTCCGCATGGGCATCGGCTGGCCGGAAAAGGATTACCTCACGGGCCAGACCAACGGGCATTGGTCCTCCATCGCCCGATTCTGGCCCGAATTTTCCAATGGCCAATTCAGCAACGCCATGGAAGAAGCCGCCATCAGCGGAACCACCGATCCGGGATACGTCTTGAAGTTCGAGGCGGATGGTTACCAATCGTTCATTTCCCGGGCTATCAGCCCGAATGAAGGACCTGTGCAGCTTGATGTGGCATTGCATCGGACCGCTTCAATTTCCGTCGCCGTCACCAATCCGGACGGACAACCTGCGGCGGACGCTGACGTCGGGCTCGTCAGCCCGGATGCCCATTTGATTTTGCAGGCCGGTGGCTTTGACAAAAGCCAGTCTTCTGAAAATATATTGCAGGTGGACAGTTCAGGTCATTTTAACCTGACAGCCGATGACACTGTCACGCGTATCATCGTCGCCAGCCCCGCCGGTTATGCCGAAACCACCCCGGCTGACCTGCAAGCCAATCCGGCCGTGACCTTGCAATCCTGGGGACGAATCGAAGGAACCTGCCTCTCCAACGGCCAACCGGCTGCCGGTCGCGAATACCTTTTCGACTTGTTTGATGACAAGGTCGAATCTGTCAGTGCTGACTTTACCGCCTTTCGCGCGACGTCAGATGAACAGGGCAAGTTCGTGATGCCCATGGTGCCACCCGGCAGGCATTACCTGGTTCGATTGAGTCGCGTTCAGGTTAATCCCGGCGGCGTTGGGTGGACGCATGGAACCGAAACCCAGGTGGAGGTGATTCCGGGCCAAACCACTCCGGTCACGTTCGGTGATCAGGGTTATACCGTGACCGCCACGATTCGGTGGCCGGATGGAGCGCCGCCGCCAAATTTACAACAACTGAACGTGCGGCTTCACACTCCCGTGCCGCCAGTGCCAGCCCAATTCGTTGGTCATCCAGACTTAATCCGGAATTATTACGAATCGCCGGAAATGCAGGCGTTCGCCCGTGGGGCGCACGTATTCCCAATGTCGGTCAACCCGGACGGCACGCTCTCCGCTGACGATGTTCCGCCGGGGACCTATACCTTGTCCGCGATGGCCATTTTGCCAGGGCTCCCGGGAAAATCACTCGACCTGATGAACGCGTCCGAAATTACCGTCACCGTGCCCGCTGATCCGCCGACCGGCCAATTGAATGCCGGGACAGTCGAGATGCAGCGATCTTCGCAATAAAAAAGCCGCGAGTGCGCTCGCGGCTTTGGTGCGATTAACAAACCGATTTAAAAACTTTATTTTGCCAAGGTGCGGCAGAGCTTGTCCATACGTTCCAAGCCTTTTTCAATATTGGCCAGACTGGTGGCGTAGCTGAGACGGATATAGTCGTCCGCGCCAAACGCGATACCGGGAACGGCGGCGACCTTTTCCTGTTCCAATAATCTGGCGCAGAACTCGGCGGATTTCAGGCCGGTGCGCGAAATGTTGGGGAACAGATAAAACGCGCCCTGCGCATTGACGCAGGTGACACCCGGCATGGCACTCAATTTGGCATGAGCATAGCGGCGGCGCTTGTCGAATTCCACCAACCAGGTTTTCAGGTGATCCTGCGAGCCGGTAAGCGCCGCGACGCCGCCTTTTTGAGCAAACGACGTCGGGTTGCTGGTGCTGTGGGATTGCACGGCGTCAATCGCCTTGGCGATCGGCTCCGGGGCAGCCAAAAAGCCCAGCCGCCAGCCAGTCATGCTCCAGGCTTTGGCAAAGCCATGGACTATGATTGTGTGTTCCTGATGGGCGGGAGAGAAGCTGGCGACACTTTTTACTTTGGCGTTGTCGTAGAGCAGATGCTCATAAATTTCGTCGCTCATGATGAGGACGTTCTTTTCGACGCAAATATCGCCCAGCGCCTTGACCTCTTCCGGGGTGTAAACGCTGCCGGTGGGATTGCTCGGGGAATTCAGGACAAATAGCCGGGTGTTCGGGGTGATGGCCGCGCGCAATTGCTCTGGCGTGACTTTGAACTCGGTTTTATCGCTCGTCTGGATAATGACGGGCTTGGCTCCGGCGAGTTTGACCATCTCCGGGTAGCTCAACCAATACGGGGCGGGGATAATGACTTCATCGCCGGCCTCGCACGTCGCCAAAATGACATTGTAGCACGAATGTTTGCCGCCGCAGCTGACGATGACTTGTGAGGGCTTGTAGGTTAGGCCATTTTCACGCTTAAATTTGTCCGCGATGGCTTCGCGCAATTCAGGGATGCCGCTGCTGGGGGTATATTTTGTAAATCCGGATGCAAGTGCCTTGGCAGCAGCGTCCTTTATATGTTGTGGGGTGTCGAAATCCGGTTCGCCCGCGCCAAAGCCCACCACGTCTTCGCCGGCGGCTTTCATGGCCTTGGCTTTGGAATCAATCGCCAGGGTCAAAGAAGGTGCCAGGGAAGCGGCGCGCTGGGAAATTTTGTAATTCATAATTGAGCCGACAGATTTTAAGCTCAATCACGCGCGACGCAAGAAGGGATTTTACCGCATTGGCAAGTCGACGAAAAACCGGTTTCAGGAAATAAAAAGGGCCTGACTGAAACCCTAAAAACAGTCAGGCCCTAACCCAAACCCCTAATCAATACTAACCACTCAACATACATTTGACGCCACCACTGGCTTTATGTTCAAAAAATATCTGATTATTTAATGTGATGCTGATCCCTAGTCTTTTGCTTTCCATTAGTTACTTTATAAGTAATTAATGATAAATTATTTGTGAGTATTTAAAGGGGTCTTTTTGATCTGTTTTTCGGGGCCGTTTAGGGTCGATTAGTGGCCGGATTAAAAGTTTTTTTTAGCACTTTTTAGGCTTTTTATGGCATTTGGGTGACGGTCTGTGTGCGGTTTTTGGCCGCGCAACCAGGCGGATTACTCCCGGCTCAATCTCTCCCTGATGTTTAGTTGGCCGTCAGGGCCGCGCGCTCATCTTCAAACGCATGAGTTTTTTCCAGGAAATAATCATATCCGCCCACAAAAGGGGTGATCTGGCCGGCGCTCACCCGCAGTACTTTGGTGGCCAGTTGCCGGATGAAATGGACATCGTGGGAAATGAAAACCAGGGTGCCTTCGTAACGTTCCAAGGCAAGCGTAAGTGATTCCACCGTATGGATATCCAAGTGGGTGGTTGGTTCGTCCATTAACAATAAATTGGGCGGATCAACGAGGAATTTGATCAAGTTTAGCCGGCTCTTTTCACCGCCGCTCAAAATCGCGGTCTTTTTGAAAATATCGTCTTTGCGGAAGAGAAATGAGCCGAGTACGCCCCGGACATCGTCTTCCCGCAACAGCGGGGCGCAGGCCAGCACCTCCTCAATTACGGTCTTTTCGGGATCGAGCGTCGCGCTCCGATGCTGGCTGAAATAACCGATCTTGGCGTTATGGCCAAGATTGCGTTTGCCTTGCTGAAATTCCACTACCCCAGCAAGAATCTTCAAGAGCGTGGATTTGCCGGCACCGTTGGGTCCCACCAGCACGGTGCGTTCGCCGCGTTCCACGGTCAGATCGAGTCCGGCATAAACTTTGGTGGTGCCGTAGGCCATGTGAATCCCCTCGAGGCTGATGGCCCGCTGGCCACCCCGGGGGGGCGGGGGGATTTGAAAGCGAAACGGTTTTTTGGGAGCCACCGGCTTTTCGATCAATTCAAGGCGCTCAATTTGCTTCAGTTTGCTTTGGGCCTGGGACGCCTTGGAGGGTATGGAGCGGAAACGATCGGCAAACGCCTGCAAATCGGCAATTTCCTTCTGCTGGTTTTTGTAGGCGGCCATTTGTTGCTCGTACCGCTCTTCCCGCTGCTTGAGAAACTCGGTGTAGTCACCGGTGTAGGCGATGAGTTTGCGCTCGGAAATCTCGTGAACCTGCGTGATCACCTCATCCATGAACGCCCGGTCATGGGAAATCAACAGCACCGCGCCGGAATAATTCTTCAGATAGTTCTGAAGCCACAGCAGCGAGAGCAGGTCAAGATGGTTGGTCGGCTCGTCCAACAGGAGCAAATCCGGCTCCATCACGAGCAATCGCGCCAGCCGGGCGCGCATGACCCACCCGCCGGACATCTCGCGCGCCGGGCGCGTCAAATCCGCCTCTTTATAGCCCAAACCGCGCAACATCTTCTTGGCTTTCGTCTCCACCTCGGGGTCGTTCAGGCGATCGTACTTGGCGTGAGTTTCGAGATAGTCCGGGCTGCTGACGTCGCCCGCTTTCTCCAGCTCATGCAAGTGCTTCTCCAAAACGGGCAGTTCTTCGACCCGTCCCGTGGCGACATCCAGAACGGTCTCATCGCCCGTGGTTTCCGCCTCCTGGGGCAGGTGGCCGACCATCGTCCATTCATCCCGTTCGATGGTGCCGGCGTCCGGTTCGCGCTCTTTTAAAATGATGGAAAACAGGGTGGTTTTGCCGGCCCCGTTCGGGCCGACCAGGGCCACGCGATCGCCGTAGTTCACCTGGAGCGAGGCGTTCTCGAAGAGCGTCCGCCCGCCAAAAGTCATTTTCAGATCACGAATGATTAACATGGAAAATTAATTGCGAATCCCGGTTCCCGGCCCGTTGACATATCCCGTGCACCAGGAAAGCAGGCAGTCTAACCTGATTCCGGGTCCCGTCAATGGCCCATTTACGGGGTGTGTTTGGTCAAAAAAAATTTCATCCGCACGGCGCGGATAAATCTTTCTGTGTTAAATTTTCCTTTCGTTGGCGGCGGTCCCGCGCTTCAATGCACGCGCGATGAAGCCGGGCAGCGGACGGTTGCCCCGCAGCGGGGTTGCCTGGCTGAATCGCCCTGAACATTGTGTCTGATTGATTCCGGCCATGCTGGTCACATTGCGCATAAAAAATCTTGCCCTGGTCAGTGATCTGACGCTGGAACTCCAGCGCGGTTGCAACGCCATTACGGGCGAGACCGGTGCCGGTAAGTCCATCATCATCGGCGCCCTCAACCTCGTGCTGGGGGAGCGTGCCGATCGCACCCTCGTTCGCGACGGAGAGGATGGCTGCGTCGTGGAGGCCATCTTTGAGCTGGGCGAGCCGAAATTACGCTCCCGTATCCGGCAGTTCCTGGATGAAAACGGATTGGAGCCCGGCGAAGCCGATCAATTGTTCCTCAAGCGAACCTTTAACCTCGCGGGCACCAACCGGCAGTTTATCAACGGCTCGCCAACCACCCTGAGTCTGCTCGCCACCCTCGGCGAATGGCTGTTGGACATGCACGGCCCGCACGACCACCAGTCGCTGCTGCACCCGGCGAAGCAGTTGGCGATTCTGGACGCTTTTGGCGGGCTGGAAAAACCCCGGGCGGCTTTTGCCGGGTTGGTGGACCGTCGCCGCGCGCTGGAGGCCGAGAAAATGGCGCTGGTGATGGATGAAAAGAGCTACGCCCAGCAACTGGATTTATTACGTTTTCAGGTTCAGGAAATCTCCGCGGCCCGCCTGCAGCCGGGTGAGGATGCCGCCGTGGAGCAGGAATTTCAACGAGCCAGCAACGCCGCGCGGCTGCTGCAATTAAGCCAGGCCGCACTGAATGCCCTGAGCGAAAGTGACGAGGCCTTGCTCACCCAATCCGGGGTCATTGGCCGGCTGCTGGCGGATTTGCAGCGCATCGATCCGGGGGCGGCGCCTTTGGCCGAATGTCACGCGCGGGCCAACGCCACATTGCGGGAGTTGCAGTCGGACCTTTCTCACTACGCCGACAAGGTGGAAATGGATCCCGCCCGGCTGGCCGAATTGGAAGAGCGCTTGAACCTGTTTCACTCACTCAAGCGAAAATACGGTGGGTCGCTGGCCGAGGTCATCGCCGCCGGCGAAACTGCCGGCCAAAAACTGGCCGCCCTCGAAAGCCGCGATGCCGAACTGACCCGCTTGAATGCGGCTTTACGCAAACTGGATGCGGAAATCATGCA
>Ga0302319_10010215_pt1 | contig 17943 bp, 15 predicted proteins | sample Bog_T0_2_FD_203319 | JGI IMG/M metagenome (GOLD analysis project Ga0302319, IMG submission 203319) | Peat permafrost microbial communities from Stordalen Mire near Abisko, Sweden - Bog_T0_2 | ecosystem: Environmental > Terrestrial > Soil > Wetlands > Peat | place: Sweden: Abisko, Stordalen Mire...
AACAGCATCATCGCGCTGCGATGCTGTAAACTCAGCGGACGCTTCGAGGATTTCTGGGAACGTCGCGCCACCCCGCTTAAGGCTGCTGCATGATTTCTTCCCCAAATCTGACATGCACCCGACTCGCACAAATCAGGTAAGTAACGAACGCGTACGTCGAGTTCAGGAACTGGTAACCGCCATTGCCCGCTGGATTCGGCGTACGTCCGTAAGCTATTGAAAATAAAATGGCGGAGAGAGTGGGATTCGAACCCACGTTAGAGTTTCCCCTAAACACGCTTTCCAAGCGTGCGCCTTCAACCACTCGGCCATCTCTCCAAATCAAGAAGCTTCGCACGCAGGGAAAACTGCGGCGAAGCTTCAGGATACCACGCGATCTGAAATGCGCCGGTGTGTCTTAGCGCTTGCCGGGGCTCGATGCACGGGCTGCCGGGGCCACCGCTATCGGGGCGGATGCGACCGGAGCTGCTGCGCGGATGTTGTTGTTCGCGGAAGCCGCCGATCCAGCATTGATGACACCACCACCATTACGCGACGCCAGCGAAGCAGTCGGGGCACCCGGCTCGGTTCCACGCGCCGGTGAAGCCGCAGACGGACGCAGAGTCGCCGTCACACCCAAGCGCGGCAACGACGGCCTGCCAGAGTTCGATCCACCGGACGGAGTCAGACTTGTGAGCGGGAGGCCAGTCGTCGAGGACGTCCGCGCTCCCCCCGAACCCGCCCAATAGTAACCGGGGGAATAAACGTACGCGATCGTGTTCGGATTGTAGTAGCCGTAGCCAAACGGGCTGTACATGGTACCTGCGAACGGCAGGTACGAGTACATATTCAGGCACTGATTGTAATACCAGCCGCCGGCGAATCCGTTCCACATCGCTGGATTCCATCCGTTATAGGCGTAACCGCTACCATAGCCCATACCGTGGGCGTATCCCATGCCGCCGCCGGTATAACCCATACCGCCGCCACAAACCGGGGTCGCCGCACCGGCATATCCGTAGCCATTACCGTATCCTGAGGTCGCCAGCGTCCGGGCCGATGACATGTTGCCCGCCGAAAGAGCGGCCGAGCGGTCGCGCGACCACACATAAAGATCGTCGCCGTCCTTGGCGTCGAACTTCGCAGTCGCCATGGTTGTGCTGAGGTCGACCAGATTGCCTTCCTTCACGTTGAGCGCCGTATTGTTCCCGGCGACTTTCGCTTCGCCCTTGAAAACGCGAACCTGGCCAAGCTGCGACGTCAGCTCAAAGATCCCGTAGCGAACCGGCTGAGTCTCGAAATCCTTATAGATGATGGTCACCGCAGGATCTTTCACCGTGGTCCCGGAATCGACCGCTTCCACCATCGCGATGCCCGACAGGAACTCGACGCGAGTGCTCAACAGGCGGCTATCCAGCATCTTCACCGAGGTGTTTTCGCCCACGCGGAGGAGCACGCCTGGCGTCAGCAGGATCTCCGCACGACCGAGGCCGGTGTGCAGAACGCTGCTTTCCTTGAGTTCGGTGAAGCGGGCGACCTGGGAGACGATTTTCGCCCCGTCGACCGTCACGTCGCCTTCAAAATAGTGGACTGTGCCGGAATGCGCTGGCGCGATATTCTGCGCGGAGCACACAGCGGCGGCAAAAACGATCAGAGCTGCGGAAGAAAGGACCCGGCCTGTGGACATGGATTACGCCTCTATAGAGATGATGCCTCCGCCCACAGCCAAAGTCAAACCTTTTCAACGTTTTTTGTGCTCTGGATCACAATCGGACGATGTTCGGGGCCTGAATACCCTTCAGGGCGTTCCGCGTGTCGACAATCAGCCTGGCTTTTCCCGGCAGCGCCTTGTAGTCGAATGCCTTATGGTCGGTGACGATCAGCACGCAGTCGGCCTCGGCGAGTTCCGTTTCGCCGCCCGCCTGCAGTGTCCCGCCGTCAATCGCGATCTCCGGCACGTAGGGGTCGGAGAAGGAGACCGTCGCACCCCGCCGCAGCAGCAGGTGGATGATGTCGAGGGCGGGGGATTCGCGGACGTCGTCGATATCCCGCTTGTAGGCGACGCCGAGGATGTGGATCCGCGAGCCCTTCACGGGTTTCGAGACGTCGTTCAGGGCTGTTTGGACCTTTTCCACCACAAAGTGGGGCATATTGCCGTTGATGTAGCCGGCCAGTTCGATGAAGCGCGCCTCGATGCCGGCCTGCTTTGTCTTCCACGACAGGTAGAACGGGTCAATCGGAATGCAGTGCCCACCCAGGCCCGGTCCTGGGTAGAACGGCATGAATCCAAATGGTTTAGTAGCCGCCGCGTCGATCACTTCCCAGACGTTGATCCCCATCCCGTCGCACATGACGGCGATCTCGTTAACCAGGCCAATGTTGATCATCCGGAAGGTGTTTTCGAGCAGTTTCACCATTTCGGCCACCTGCGTCGAGCCGACCGGCACTACGTGTTCCAGTGCCTGGGAGTAAAACAAACGGCCCATTTCGGTGCAGGCCGGAGTGTAGCCGCCGACCACTTTCGGAATGTTCTTCGTCTGGAACTTGGGGTTGCCGGGATCCACCCGCTCGGGTGAGAAACAAAGGAAAAAGTCCTCGCCGGCCTTCAGACCTCCGCGTTCGAGAATAGGCCGCACCAGTTCATCCGTCGTGCCGGGATAAGTGGTCGACTCGAGGATCACCAGCATCCCCGGATGAAAATATTTCGCAATTTCCTCGCACGCGTCCACGATGTAGCTCATGTCCGGGTCTTTGGTCTTGCGCAGAGGCGTGGGAACGCAGATGTTGATGGTGTCGAGGTCCCCGACAACCGAGAAATCGGTGGTGGCCTTGAGCAGGCCAGCCTGTACGAGAGGCGCCATGGCGCTCGACGGCACGTCGCTCACGTAGGAATCGCCCGCGTTCACCCGCGCCGTCTTGCCGGCATTCAGGTCGATGCCGGTAACGTGAAAGCCCTCGGCGGCATACTCCACGGCGAGCGGAAGACCGACGTATCCCAGCCCGACTACACCGACTTTGGCTGTTTTCGAGCGGATCTTTCCGGCGAGTAATTCTCCCGAGGCGGTATTGGCAACCGTAGCTGGCGGCACGGGCGCAGGCTTCCTGATGTCATCCGACGATAAACGAGTGATAGATCCCCTCCGCTGTCAGCTCCGCTGGTCCAGTGAGAAACAGAGCGCCGTTCTCGCGGCGAAGAACCAATATACCAGCGGCCGTCAGGACCGTAACCGGAGCAATCACCAGACCCAGAGCGAGCGCCGCGGCGGCTGCGCCGGTGGACCCTGTGCCCGAACTATTGGTGAGTCCGGCGCCGCGTTCCCAAAAACGCACGTCGATGGTATGTGTGTCGACGGGCCGGACAAAAGAAACGTTGGTGCGATTCGGAAACCTGGGGTCGCGCTCCGTGGCGGCGCCGAGGGCGGGCCAGTCGAAATCGAAGTTAGAGACCGGCATGACGCACTGTGGATTGCCGACATCGACGATCACGGCGTCGTGGCCCTGCACGGTGGCGTGCAGTTCGATGATGCGGGGTTCGCCCATTTTCATTTCAAACTCGTAATGGCAGCCCGAACGGGACAAAAGCCGAAGATGTTTGACGCCGGCGCCGGTGCGAATGCGGAATTCCGTCTGGCCGGGGTTTTCGGTTGCCAGCAGCGCGGCGGCGCAGCGTGTGCCGTTGCCGGAAAGCTCCGGTTCGCTGCCATCGGAGTTGAACAGGCGGATGGTGGCGTCGAATTCGGGACCGGAAGTGCGATCGACCAGCATCCAGCCATCGGCCCCGACGCCGGTATAGCGATCGCAAATGGCGACGGCGATTTCGCGAAGGTGTTCGGCGGGGGCTTGTTCGAGCCAGGTCAGGAGAAAGTCGTTCTTGTCGCCGTGGAGTTTATAAAAGGGCATTTTCATGGGAGTTTTCCTGAGAAAACCGGACGGCTGAATGCACATATTTGGAAAGTCCCTGTGCTTGGGCTTGTTCTTGTGGGGCAGGCGATCTTGTCGCCTGCCAGAGAGTTAAAGTATGTCCTGTTGGGAAAGACGCCTTCCGCAATGGATACCCGAAGACACCCCGATCTTCGTCACTTGGCGATTGGCCGGTACGCTGCGTCGCAAGCTCTGTGATTCCACCTGGATGGAGGCCGAGGCCGAACTGGACCGGGCGACGCCGGTTCCGCATTGGCTGGCGCGGCCAAATATTGTGCGGATCGTAGGGGACGCGCTGTGTTACGGAGAGAAGATCGGGAAATATCGGCTTCACGCGTGGGTCGTTATGCCGAATCATGTCCACGTCGTGATGACGCCGGGATCTCCTTTCTCTGAAATCATGCGGTGGCTGAAGTGGACGACCGCCCGGCGTGCGAATCAGCTGCTCGGACTGCGCGGGCACACACTTTGGCAGGATGAATCCTACGATCACTGGATACGAAGTTCGGAAGAGTCTAAGGCCATTGTCGCGTACGTGGAGTGGAATCCGGTTAGGGCTGGCTTGGTGGAGCCACCGGAACAGTGGAATTGGTCCAGTGCGCGGCTGGCAGGCGACAAGATCGCCTGCCGCAAAGGGCTCGCAGCAGACACAGGGCTCAGAGCAGACACAGGGTTCGCAGCAAACTGAGGGCTCACAGCAGACTGAGGGCTCACAGCAGAGAGAGGGCTCGCAACAGACCCAGGGTTCACAACCGAAATGACCAGTAGAGCGGAAGGTCATGGGATTTCCGGTGGCTTGTCGAAGCGTTCATACACTTCCAGAGCCGGTTCGCCTTTCACCGTGACGCGATCCATCAGTTCGTATTTCGGGCCCTCCCGCCGGGCGCGGTCGATCATGCTCTGTACCGCGTCTCCTCCCGTCACGACCGCCCAGTCCGTATGCAGAAACACCTGCGGGTTCGATGTCGCCATGGTGAATTCGACGTCGTTGTCGCCAGTCAGCGTGTTGCGCAGGGGAACTCCCAGCGTCCGGTAGATCGCCGTCATGTCGCCGAAGCTGGTGATAAAAGTATCGTTCGGGCCCATTGCGCCATGTAACCAGGCCGCTGCCCCGCCGATCCACTGGCGGCGCGCCCGCGAGTTGACGTCCGATTCCTGCCAGGTGATCGAGCCATCTCCGGGGTGCAGCGCCAGAGGAGAGAACGCCAGAATCACAACTACCAATGCCGGAATTCTGCCGAAGCGCGCGATCGCCCCGACCCCGAGGGCGGCGAGCGGGAGAAACGCCATGGCATAGCGGGTGTTGTAGTAGCTGCCGCGCATGAGCGTCGGAACGAAAATCGGCGATGCCCCGGAATGCATATTCCAGACGTAAAACGCAGGCAGGAGGGCAAACAGAACCGCCGGCCACAATGTCCTGCGCGGGAGGGTCGCCAGGCCAACGATGGCGCCCGCCGCACCCAGCACGAGCGCGGGAAGCCCGGCGAGCAGCTTCCCGGCCTCGAAAAAGTACCGAATCGCCACCTGCCAGTCGCCGTGCCCCGGGTAAGGCGCGTTGCCCTGAATCGCCATCGGCGACCACGGTCCGCGATAGAAGTACAAAGCATCGCCGAAGTACCAGCGATTGAACGCCAGCCACAATGCCGGACCCGCCAGCGCAATCAGACAGAACAGGATCGCGCCGGCGGAACGTCCCACGATGCCCTTGCCGCGGACCAGGACGTACGCGGCCGCGAACGGAATCAGAACCCAGCCTTCGTAGCGGCATAACGACGCGGCGCAGACGGCGATCCCGGCACCCGTCAGAGCGCCCCATCCTTTTGTCTCGCCGAAACGAACCGTGAAATACAACAGCGCGAAGAATGCCGCGTAAAAGTAAGGTTCGCTCATTGGGATCGAGCCGAGATAGAGAGTGTTGGGATTGAGTAGAAACACCGCTGTCGCGGTGGTTGCGGAGAGCGCGCTGTCGAACACGCGGCGTACGCCGGCGAACAGAAAGACGCCCGCGAGCGCCATGGCGATGGCCGCCGGAATCGCTCCGGCGAGGCCCGTCTTCCACAGGTCGTCGTGCTTCACGAACGGGACCATGACAAGGTGCGGCAGCGGCAGCCAGGTCGTGCCCAGTTGCGACCATCCCGGTGTACGCGAGTCGACGACGCGGCGGGCGATATTCAGGTGAGCCTCGGCGTCGCCGTAGTACAGCGTCGCGCCGGTGTGATAAAAGTAGTCCGCCGCGCATGCCATCGTGATGGCGCACGCCACGGCGCACAGCGTGACAGACACGAACGGCGAGGCCGGCGCGAACTTAAAACGCCGTGAATTCCTGGAATTCTTCGAAGCGGCCATCGATCTCAGCGCGCGTGAGCGAGCGGAACCTTTCAACGCCGAAGCGCTCGCAGCAGTAACTCCCCATCACCGATCCGTAAATGACGGCGCGGCGGATCTCGTTGTGATCGACGCGGTCGGCGCGGAAATCGATGCCCTGGCCGGCGAGATAACCCATAAAGCCGCCGGCGAAGCAATCGCCCGCGCCGGTGGGATCGAACACGTCGCGCAGCAGATAACCGGGCGCCATGAAGTGTCCGTCGCGCCGCCACAGGATCGCGCCGTATTCGCCGCGCTTGATAACCAGCGTAGTCGGTCCCATTTCGAGGATCTTCGCGGCGGCATTCTTCAGGTTGTACTCGCCGGAAAGCATGCGTGCCTCGGCGTCGTTGATGAGAAGGAAATCCCACTCCGCGATGGTGGCGAGAAGTTCCTCGCGGAAATCGCGGATCCAGTAATTCATGGTGTCGCCGCCGACGATGCGCTGCGATCCGTCCATCTGGCCGCGAACGGACTTCTGCAGCGCGGGCTGGATATTGCCGAGCAGAACGTAGGGAGCGTTCTTATAGGCATCCGGCAGTTTTGGATCGAAATCGGCGAAGACGTTGAGGTCGGTGACCAGCGTTTCCCGGTCGTTCATATCGGGCGAGTATTTGCCGGCCCAGAAGAAGGTCTTGCCGGGAACGCGTTCGAGCCCCGTCAGGTCGATGCCGCGGCCGGCGAGCAGTTCCGCATCTTCGCCGGCGAAATCCTCGCCCACCACGGCGACGATTTTCGGGGCGGTAAAAAAGCTGGCGGAGAGCGCGACATAGGTGCAGGAGCCGCCCAGCATTCGATCAATTTTTCCGTGAGGGGTTTCGACTCCATCGTATGCGACGGAGCCAACGACGACCATAGACATTCGTTTGATTGTAACGGGTGAGTTGCAACGGGAGCCCGATGGGCGCATCATGGGGCGCAAGTCCGGCTTAGGAATCACTGCGATCTATAAACAGGCGGAACTACAGGCGGTGATCGATAGTCCGAAAAGCGAGACGCCGATCCGGGAACAGGCGCAACCTGTGCTCCGCGGGCATTTGTACAACGCGAACCGCGGGACTCCTGGCCATATGGATTACCGCTCGATTCACGGGCGGCAGGATACGACGCCTCTAAGAATCCGCTCCCCCGCCGCCGCGACGTCCGGCACCGCGGTTGCGGAATACGTGTCTTCATCGCGCACTCGTACCGTGCGATACCCTCAACTCTATGAACCGTCTCGATGAACTCCGCCGCCGCCACGCCGCTGCCGAAGCGGGCGGGGGACCGGAGCGCCGCGAGCGCCAGCATCGGGAGGGAAAACTCGCCGTCCGCGAACGCATCGAACTCCTCCTCGACGAAGGTACCTTCGAAGAAATCGACAAACTCGTCGAACACCGTTGCCGCGATTTCGGCATGGACCAGCAGATCGTCCCCGGCGACGGCCTCGTTACCGGCTATGGCCGTATCAACGGCCGCCCCGCCTACGTCTTCGCCCAGGATTTCACCGTCTTCGGCGGCTCGCTCTCGGAAACCAACGCCATCAAGATCTGCAAGGTCATGGACCTTGCGCTCAAGACCGGCGCTCCCGTCATTGGCCTCAACGATTCCGGCGGCGCGCGCATTCAGGAAGGCGTTCTGTCCCTCGGCGGCTATGCGGATATCTTCCTCCGCAATACTCTCGCCAGCGGCGTCGTTCCGCAGATCTCCGCCGTGATGGGACCCTGCGCGGGCGGCGCGGTCTACTCCCCCGCCATCACCGACTTCATCTTCATGGTGGCCGACACCAGCTACATGTTCGTGACCGGTCCCGACGTCATCAAAACCGTCACCCACGAAGACGTCACCAAAGAGGAACTGGGCGGATCCACGACCCACAACGCCAAGAGTGGCGTCGGCCACTTCATCGCCGCGGACGACAAAGAGTGCGTGCAGATGATCCGCGAACTGCTCGGCTACCTGCCGCAGAACAATCGCGAAGACCCGCCGCGCCGCGCGTGTTCCGATCCGATCGATCGCGCCGATCCCGAACTCGACCGCATTGTGCCCGCCGAATCCAATCAGCCTTACGACATCAGGGACGTGATCGGGCGCGTCGTGGATGAAGGCGATTTCTTCGAAGTCCACCGCCAATTCGCCATGAACATCGTCGTCGGATTCGCGCGTCTCGATGGCCGGCCCGTCGGGATCGTGGCCAATCAGCCGGCGTTCCTGGCCGGTTGTCTGGATATCAACTCGTCGGTCAAAGGCGCCCGGTTTGTGCGCTTCTGCGATGCCTTCAACATCCCGATCGTCACCTTCGAAGACGTCCCGGGTTTCCTGCCGGGCACCGACCAGGAGTTCGGCGGCATCATCCGCCACGGCGCGAAACTGCTCTACGCTTACGCCGAAGCAACGGTCCCGAAGATCACCGTGATCACACGCAAAGCCTACGGCGGCGCGTATTGCGTGATGGGATCCAAGCACCTGCGCACCGATCTGAATCTCGCCTGGCCGACGGCCGAGATCGCCGTGATGGGCGCGGAAGGCGCGGTGAACATCGTCTACCGCCGCGAGCTGGCCAACGGCGGCGCCGATCTCCGCGCACAGAAGGTGGCGGAGTTCAACGACCGTTTCGCCAGCCCGTTTATCGCCGCCGAGCGTGGATTTGTCGACGACGTCATCGAGCCACGGGAAACGCGCGCCCGTCTGATCCGCGGTCTGCGAATGCTGGAGACCAAAGTCGACACGATGCCGCGCAAGAAACACGGCAACATCCCGCTGTAGGGAGGTCGCAATTGAGATACAACGGTGGAGTAGCGCGATATGGCACGGCAACCTGTAAAAACCCGAATGATTCACGCCCGCGTCGACCCGGCGCTCAAACAGTCGGCTGAGCGCGTCTTGCACGGATCGGCATCTCGACGACGGAGGTGATCGGGATCTTCCTCAAGCAGGTAGAACTGCACAAGGGCCTTCCTTTTTCTGCAGCGATTCCCAATGCCGAGACGTCCGCGGCTATGAAGGAGGCCAACAATCCCGCCGCGTTGAATCGATATCGTTCCTTCCGTGAACTGCGCGAAAAGATTCAATGACTCTCGCGCTTCTCACCACAACCGCCTTCGAAAAAGATCTGAAGCGGTGGCGAAGCAGGGCAGGGACGTGGACAAACTGGAGGAAGTTGTGACCTTGCTCCAATCCCGGCGACCGCTGCCTGCCCGTTGCAGGCTGCATCCGTTGCGCGGCAACTGGGTGGGACATTGGGACTGCCATGTCGCCCCCGACTGGCTTCTGCTCTACCGGTTACGGCAGCCGAACTGATACTGGTACGCACAGGGGGAGTCACGCCGAATTATTCGGGTGAACAAGCGGGGCGGACGCCCACGTCCGCGGCCCGACGCCCACGTCGGCCCAACCGTACCCCTCCGTATTCTCTCGATTTGGTACGACCATTGGTTCGCAAGAATGGTTCGCAAAAAGCCCGCTCGGAACACTATGCTTTCCGGACCTTTGTCAATATAATAGTCCTTCCCGTGAGCACACCGGAAAAAGAATAACCCGACCGAATGTTGACTCAATCCCAGGTCCGTGACGCCGTGGGCGACGGAGCCGGAATACTCAGGCTGGAACCCAACTGGGTTCCGCGCTCCTTCATGATTCCGGGCCGCCGCCTCAAACTGCACCCCGACGATCTTTACGCCTTCGGAGGCCACCGCGGCGGCATCAACGAGCGCTGGTTCGCGTCCACGACGAAAGCCTCCAACGGTCCTCACACCGGTGAATTCGAAGGCCTCAGTTTCGTGCGCCACGCCAACGGTTCGCACTTCCTCCTGAAAGACGCCATCGAAGTCGCGGGCGACGACCTGCTCGGATCCGCCATGGCGCGCGAAGGTGGCTGGAACCTGCTTTGCAAGTTCTTCGACAACATGGGGCCCATCCCCCACCACATGCACCAGAGCGACGAGTACGCGAAGCTCGTCGGCCAGCGAGGCAAACCCGAAGCCTACTATTTCCCGCCGCAGTACAACCAGCTGGATAACAACTTTCCTTACACGTTCATGGGTCTCGAACCCGGCACCACGAAGGACGACGTCCACAAGTGTCTCGAAAACTGGAACAAGGGCGATAACGGCATCCTGAACCACTCCCGCGCTCACCGCCTGATTCCCGGAGAAAGGCTGGCAGATTAATCCCGGAATCCTCCACGCGCCCGGATCGCTGGTCACCTATGAGCCGCAGGTCGCCAGCGACGTGTTCGCCATGTTCCAGTCGCTCGTCGAAGGCCGCATCGTCGACTGGAGCCTGATGACGAAAGACGTCCTGCCGCAGTACCACAACGATCTCGGCTATCTGATCGGCATGCTGGACTGGGACGCCAACGTACACGAACGCTTCGGCGAGGCCAACAAGACGAAGCCCAGGCCTGTCCGCCACGTCAAAGAGATGGCCGACGCCGGGTACCGCGAAAACTGGATCACCTACGGGACCGGCTACTATTCCGCCAAAGAACTGACCGTATTCCCGGGACGCGCTGTCACCCTCAAAGACGTCGAAGCGTACGGTATGATCGTCACGCAGGGAGCCGGTAAGTTCGGCGCCCACGAACTTCTGACGCCTTCGATGATCCGCTTCGGCGACATGACGCAGGATGAGTTCTTTGTCACGGCGGGCGCGGCGCTCGCGGGCGTTCGCGTCGTCAACACCAGCGATTCCGATCCGCTCGTGATCCTGAAGCACTTCGGGCCGAATAACCCGGACGCAGATCATCTGCGTAAAAAGAAGTGACGAGCACTTGAAGAAAAGGAAATAGTCTCATGCACAAGTACCCCGCTGTACATAACGCGATGTGGCCCGGCCTGGTCGGCAAGGGCGGCGACGGACCCGGCGCCGAACCGCCCATCGATCTCGAAACCATGCTCGACCTGACGGCCGCCGCGGAAGTCGATGGCGTCCGCTTCGATGGCGTCGACTTGTTTCTGTCGTTGCCGCACACCCCGATCGACGCCACCGAAGACGATCTGAAGAATCTGCGCGATTCCGTCGCGCGCCGCGGACTGGTCATCGGATCGCTCGTCGCGCCGGTCTGGCCTCCCACCGGAGGCGGCTCGGCGATGGGCACGGAAGAAGAGCGCAAGGCGTTCGTGGGCCAGGTCCGCAAGGCCTGCGCGATTGCGAAGAAGCTGAACGATCTCGGCATTCGCAGTTACGGCATCGTCCGCATCGACTCCGCCTGCGGACCCGGCGAATGGGCGGCAGATCCCGTTGGCAACACGAAGAAGATCGCCGCGACCTTTCGCGAAGCGGCCGACGTCGCCGAAAGCTACGGCGAGCGTCTCGCGGCCGAAGGCGAAATCTGCTGGGGCGGCATGCACAGCTGGAAATACATCGCGGAACTGATGGAAGAGACCGCGCGTCCGCAGACCGTGGGGATTCAGGCCGATATGGCGCACCTTTCGCTTTACACATTGGGCTACAACGCGCCGGAGCACCGCATCCTGCCGCTCGACTACGACTGGAAAGACATATCGGTCTTCGAGGACGCCATCCGCACGATGGCCCGCGTCCTGCGGCCGTGGATCAAGGACTTCCACGTTGCTCAGAACGACGCCACGGTGAAAGGCCAGGGCTCGCACGATAAGACGGGGCGTCACTGCCTTCCCCACGATCCGAACGGGAAGATCGACATTCCCAAAGTGGCCGGCATCTGGCTGCGCGACGACGATGGCGTACTGACGAAGTCGACGCAGCATATTTGCTGGGACGGCTGCATGTTCGCCAACGACACGATGATGGCGCCGTCCACCTGGCGCGACGTCTTGTCGACGATGATATCGGTGCGCGACGCGCACGGCTGGGACTAGAGATACATGGCAAAACAAAAACTCAACATCGGACTCGTGGGCTACGGCTTCATGGGCCGCACTCATTCGAACGCATACCGGCAGGCGCCGGTTTTTTTCGACGTCCCGTACACTCTCGGCCTCAAGGCTGTATGCGCCCGTAATCCGGACCGCGCGCAGGCCTTCGCCGATAACTGGGGATACGAATCGATTGAATCCGATTGGCGAAAGCTGGTCGAACGAAAAGATATCGACATCATCGATATCGCGAGCCCCAACGACACGCACGCCGAGATCGCCATCGCCGCCGCAAACGCGGGCAAGATGGTGCTCTGCGAGAAGCCTCTGGGCCGCAACGCGGAAGAGGCCGAAGCGATGGTCGACGCCGTCGAATCGGCGAAAGTGGCGAACATGGTCTGGTACAACTATCGCCGCGTGCCTGCCATCGTCTTGCTCAAGCATCTCATCGACGAAGGCCGCCTCGGCAAGATCTTTCACTACCGCACCAAATTCCTGCAGGACTGGACAATTTCACAGGATCTGCCGCAGGGCGGGGAAGGGCTGTGGCGTCTCGATGCCGCGGTTGCCGGCTCCGGCGTGACCGGCGATCTGCTCGCGCACAACATCGATACCGCGCTTTGGCTGAACGGCGGCATTTCGGAAGTTGTCGCCATGACCGAGACGTTCATCAAGGAGCGCAAGCACAACCTCACCGGCCAGATGCAGCCCGTCAACATCGACGACGCCAGTCTGTTCCTCTGCCGCTTTAAGAATGGTTCTCTCGCGTCTTTTGAAGCGACGCGTTACGCGCGCGGGCACAAGGCGCTCTACACGCTGGAGATCAACGGCGAGAAGGCCTCGGCCATCTGGGATCTGCACGATCTGCACCGCCTGCAATGGTTCGATCACACCGATGAAGGCCGCCTGCGCGGCTGGCGCAGCATTCATATCACCGATGGCGACCATCCCTACATGAAGAACTGGTGGGTGCCGGGTCTTCAGATCGGTTATGAGCACACGTTCACGCATCAGGTCGCGGATTTCCTGAAGGCGCTCGGAGAAGGCAATGAAGCTGCGCCAACGTTCCGCGACGGTCTGGCCGCGGACTACGTGACCGATGCGGTGCTGGAATCGGCGCGGTCGCGCCAGTGGGAAAGAGTCGCAGGTTAAAGGTTCAGGAAGGAATTAAAATGAGACTTCGTACGATCCCAAAGACCGGGGCCTTTGCCGCCGCAGTATCGGCAGCCGCCATCATTACGTTTCACCCCGTGCCCGCCTGGTCGCAGGGCAGCAACCGCGCGCACGCAACTAAACAGGACTTCAACGATCACGACGGTTTTACGTCGCTGTTCGACGGCAGGACGCTCAAAGGTTGGGACGGCGATCCCAACCTCTGGTCGGTCAAGGACGGCTCGATCTATATCAACCCGACCTGCGAGCATCCCACCGGCACGGTCTACATCGTGTGGCAGGGCGGCGACGTAGCGGATTTCGATCTGCGCCTGGAGATGAAGGGCACCGGCGCGATCAACAGCGGCGTGCAGTATCGCAGCTGGATGACTTCCGACCCTAACGCCCCGCAGCAACCCGGGCGAGGCGCGGGCGGCGGTGGACGCGGCGGAAGCGGCGGAGGTCGCGGCGCCAGCGGTCGCGGTCCGGGCGGCGCCGGCGCCGCGCAGGCAACCGCGTGCCCCAGTGGCCAGCCACGCGGGACGCCGCCGGATCGCGCCAGCCAGGCTAAATGGGATATGGGCGGCTATCAGTACGATTTCGACAACGGCAACCGGTATCCAGGCCAGTTGTACGAACAGGCAACGCCGCGCGGAATTATCACTTATAAAGGTGAAGTCGTGGAAACGCGCGAAGGCAAGCCGAAGCAGCTTCTCTCTTCGCTGGGCGATTCTGCCACCGTCGATTCCTGGTACAACAAGGACGACTGGAATACCGAAGAAATCATCGCCATCGGCAACACACTGACTCATCTGATGAACGGTCATCTCATTTCGGTCACCATCGATAACGAAAAGTCGCGCGCGCGCGCCAGCGGCAGGATCGGTATCGAGGTCGAGAGCACCGGCGAGGTGTTTGTGCGCAATGTCTGGCTGAAAAAGTATTGATGGCCGGGCCATCCATACTGACGACGACAGTTGGCTCGTATCCGGTTCCAGACTGGCTGTCCGCGCTTCCCGGCGAGCAGGCGCGGACGGACGCGACGCGGGTCGTCTTCGATATCCAGCGGCAGGCGGGCATCGACTTGCCGACCGATGGCGAACTCTATCGCTTCGACGTTAGTCATCCCGATACCAACGGGATGATCGAGTATTTCCTGCGCCCCATGTCCGGCATACGAAGCGTTGTGGGCCGCAGCGATCACGAGGCTTTCGCGCAGCAGCGCCACATGCAGTTTCGGCGCAAGGCGGCGGGCGTAGTCGAAGGCCTCGTCGGCGAAGGCGGGCTGAATCTCCGCGCCGATTGTGAAGTCGCCGCCGGCCTTGCGGGCGGGCCGTTCAAGTTCACGGTCACGAGCCCGTATATGCTGGCGCGCACCTTGCTCGATCGGCATTACGGGGATTTCTACGCGCTGCTCATCGCGGTTGCCGATACGCTGGCGGCGCAGGTGGCCGGCTTGCCGTGCGACTGCCTGCAGGTGGATGAGGCCAATATCCCCGGCAGTCCCGAAGGCGGGGCCATCGCCGCGGAGGCCATCAATCGCGTACTGACCGCGTTCGGGGGCCGTCGCGCGGTTCATCTTTGCTTCGGCAACTACGGAGGCCAGTCCATCCAGCGGGGAACGTGGCGCGCCCTCACCGCGTTTCTGAACGCGTTGCAGGCCGATCACGTCGTCCTCGAAATGGCGCATCGCCCGGGGGACGATCTGATCGCCATTCGGGACGTCGATCCTCGTATTCGCATCGGGATCGGCGTGGTCGATGTAAAGATCAATCACATTGAGACGCCCGAAGAGATCGCGCGCCGCGTGGAACATGCCAACCGCATTCTGGGCGCCGGCCGCATCGGATGGATTCATCCCGACTGCGGCTTCTGGATGCTGAAGCGTTCCATCGCCGACCGCAAGATCGAGGCTCTGGTCAAGGGCCGGGATTTGTACCTGGGTCGCTGACGATGGCAAACGTCCGGCAAATCACCGACGGACCGGCCATCAGTCACCCGACCTATTTCTTGCAGAGCTCGTTTTTCCCGGGTGGCCGATCGATGTTCTTCACGTCGTATCGCAGCGGATCGCCTCAGGTCTGGCAGTCGTCGCTCGAAACCGGCGAAACGAGCCAGATCACCGACGGCGCACCGATTCATCCGTTCAGCGCCGCGTTGCATCCCGACGGGCAATCGCTGATCGTCACGCGCGGTGGCGGTTTATGGACCGTCAGCGCCGCAGACAAATCGGGGCGTTGCATTTTTGAAGCGGCAGGCGCCGAGCTGGGCGAATGTTCCATCAGTCCCGATGGCGACTGGCTCGTTGCGGCATACAAACAAGGACCGCAGTGCGGACTGGTTACCGGCCGGTTTAACGGCGCTGGCTGGCACGCCATTCCTTTCCCGCGGACTGTCATTCATCCGCAGTTCCATCCGCTGGAGCCGGATTGGATCGAGTTTGCGGGCGACCCCGCGCCTCGCATGCATCGCGTGCGCCGCGAAGGATCCGGCATGGAGTGCCTTTACGAACACGGCAACGACGAATTCATCGTGCACGAAACATTCCTGCGATCGTCGGGCGACCTGGTGTTCACCGTTTGGCCACGCGCTCTGTGCCGCATGGACTGGACCACGCGCCAGATCGCGACGATCGCAGAATACAACGCCTGGCACATCGCGCCGGACAAGCGCGGCGAAAGAATACTCTGCGATACCAATCATCCCGACGAAGGCCTGCAAATCATCGACGTGGCCACCGGCGCGCGGCGGCAGCTGTGCCTGAGCCACTCGAGCAACCAGGGCTCGCAGTGGCGGAAGTCATGCTACGCCGTGGCTTCCGATTTCGCCGATGCGATAAAGCGCGCCGACGGCGCGCGTGCGAAGAACAATCTCAGCTGGATGGAGAACGCCGCCGACACGGTTTATGGTCCGCAGTACACGCACCCGCACTCTTCATGGTCGTTCGAAGAAGACAAAGTCGCCTTCGCCAGCGACAGAACCGGAGTTACGCAGGTCTATGTCGTCGAAGTGGCATAATCGTGTGGTGCGAATCTTCCTTTTGGCGCTGGCCGCGTTGCCGTTATTCGGGGCCGGCCAGACCGCGCTCGACCGCTACGTAGCGGCGCCCGATCCGAATTACAAATACGAACTTGCGCGAACCGCGGCTGGCCGCGGTTACACGCAGTTCGTTTACGAAATGACCTCGCAGAAGTGGCGAACCGAGAAGGATGTCGACCATCCGCTCTGGCACCACTGGCTGACCATCATCGTTCCGGACAGAGTGGACAAGACGACCGGTTTTCTGTACCTGACGGGCGGAGCGGTCAACAGCGATCCGCCGGAACAGCCCGATGCCCTGGTCGCATCAATCGCGACCAGTACGAATTCGATCACGGCGGAGCTGCGCGGTATCCCGAATGAGCCGCTGCTGTTCGCGGGCGAAACCAAACCGCGCACGGAAGATGGGGCCATCGTTTATACGTGGGACAAGTTTATGCGGGGCGGTTCTGAAAGCAAGGATGCCGACACCTGGCCGCTGCGTCTGCCCATGACCAAGGCGGCCGTTCGCGCCATGGATACCCTCACGGCAGTCGCGAAGTCGAAGGGTTTCACTGTCGATCACTTCGTCGTATCCGGCGCGTCGAAGCGCGGCTGGACCACATGGACAACCGCTGCGGTCGACAAACGCGTTGTCGCGATCATTCCGCTGGTGATCGACGTTCTGAACGTGGAAAAATCGCTCGAACACCATTACAGCGCCTACGGTTCGTGGGCGCCGTCGCTCGCCGACTACACCGACATGAAGACGTTCGACTGGTTCGGGACACCGCAGCTGAAGAAGTTGCTGGAGATCGAAGATCCTTATTCGTACCTCGACCGGTTGACGATGCCGAAATACATCGTCAACAGCGCAGGCGACCAGTATTTCACGCCCGATTCGTCGCAGTTCTACTGGAAAGACCTGAAAGGCGAAAAGTACCTGCGCTACGTTCCCAATACGAAGCACGATCTCAATGGATCGGACGTTCGCGATACCGCGACGGCATTCTATGCGACGATCGTCAACAACGAGCCGCGGCCGCAGATGGACTGGAGTTTCGAGAAGGACGGATCGATTCGCGTAAAGGCGATCACGAAGCCCACGCAGGTTGTCATGTGGCAGGCGAACAATCCGAAGGCTCGCGATTTCCGTCTGGATTCGATCGGCAAGGCGTATACCAGCACCATACTCGACGACAAAGGCGGCGGCGTTTATATCGCGAGGATCGACAAGCCCGATCCCGGCTGGACGGCGTTCTTTGTCGAAGCGACTTTCCCCACCAAAGCTTCGTCGGTGAAGGTCACGAGCGGAGTGCGCATTACGCCCGATACGCTGCCGTCAGGTCCGCCGCCGCGAAGGAAGAACTAAATGCCTGAAGGAAAATACAACGGCCGTCGCGCGTTCAGTATCGAAAACGCGGACCTGCACGTAACCGTGCTGCCCGGAGGCGGTCACATCGCGGGAATTCTCGACAAGCGAACGGGCGTGAATCCGCTGTGGAGTCCGCCGTGGACATCGGTCGATCCCGTCACCTTCGATCCCGCGAAACATGCGGAATTCGGCACGGGTTGCGATGCGCGCCTGCTGGCCGGCATCATGGGACATAATCTCTGCCTCGATATTTTCGGCGGACCCTCGGCAGAGGAGGAAGCTGCCGGAGTTACGGCGCACGGCGAAGGTTCGGTCGTG
>Ga0302319_10010217_pt1 | contig 17940 bp, 13 predicted proteins | sample Bog_T0_2_FD_203319 | JGI IMG/M metagenome (GOLD analysis project Ga0302319, IMG submission 203319) | Peat permafrost microbial communities from Stordalen Mire near Abisko, Sweden - Bog_T0_2 | ecosystem: Environmental > Terrestrial > Soil > Wetlands > Peat | place: Sweden: Abisko, Stordalen Mire...
CAAAGTTCTGTCCGACGTACTTTATTCTACTGATGGTTTGAACTGGAACCAGGCCACATCTCAAGCGGCTTTTGGTCCTAGGTGGGGTCAGGCCTCCGCTGTGTTCAACGCGGGGCAGGGAAACGCTCTTTGGGTAGTCGGCGGGACTGACGGTAAAACTTTTTTAAACGATGTGTGGAATTCAACAGATGGCATTACCTGGAATTTGGTCACAGCCAACGCGCCATTTGCGGGACGGGTACGACATAACCTGGTGGTCTTCCAGCATAAGCTGTGGCTTATCGCCGGTAAAAATCCAACGACCTTCCTGAATGACATCTGGTCTTCACCGGATGGTAAAAACTGGACTCAAGTTATTACACCGCAAGCCTTCTCACCCCGCTATTCGGCGACCTTAACGGTTTATCATGGAGGTCTATGGCTCATTGGAGGTCAGGCTTCCACAGGCGCCTTGAACGATGTTTGGTTTTCGCCGGACGGGGTGAACTGGTCCAATAAGACAACCCAGCCCGGGTTTCCCGCGCGCTCCAGCCACAGCGCGGAAGTTTATCAGGATCTTCTCTGGGTTTTCGCCGGACATGATGTGGGCGTGAACACCGATTTTAACGATGCCTGGTGGTCTTCGGACTGTAGCGCATGGCATCAGGCGATACCTTCCGGTAATTACACTCCTCGGTGGGCTCAGTCGAGCGAGGTTTTCAATAACCAGGTTTGGATCATCAGCGGAGCTGAAGGGCCCAAGGAAAAACCTGTGGATTATTCGGATATTTGGAATACGAGTTCTACTTCATCTATTGCGTCTGAGGCTGTTTCCGTAACATCCGGTTCGCCAATCGTTTCCGCTGTAATCTCGCCCGAAGACATTCACGCGGGTCAACCGATACAACTTTCTTTGACGCTGGCCCAGCCAGTTATGATTCAGTGGACTATTTTTTCACCGTCAGGTGAGAAACTGTTCGAGATTATCAAACAGGAAGAGTCAGGATTGAATACTCTTTTTTGGCCTGGAACTAATATGAATCAACCCCAGGGTTTTTATTCCTACGCGATTGAAACCGCAGGATCATCTCCCGCCACCCTAACGGGAAATATTTCTATCGCGCCATAAGCGAAATTATTTAGAGATTGGAACTAGGTTAAAAAGCTAAATGTCCGACAGAATATCCGAATGGTCTTCGTCGGATAAAAGGATGTTGGTGGTCTCGCCGTGGGGCTCATCAGTCAAAAGAATCGGAACTTTGATCCCGTCCATTTCATGGTTTACGTTTGCCGTGGGGTTGGAAATCGTGATCATATAGGAGTCTAAATCAGCGTTGTCCGCCTGTTTTTGCTGGTAAAGAACGGTTGTTAAAGAAACGGAGCAACAGGCTGCTACAGCTACCCATCCTACCGGGTGGGCCCAGGGCTTCCAGGTGAAATTCAAAAAATGTTTTTTACGTTTATTCAAGCGTTCTTCAATTTTGAACCAGGTTTTGTCGAAGGCGGGCGTTTCTGCCGGTTGGGTAATCATCTTTTTGAACGCCTGATTGATTTCTTTCTCTTTCCATCTTTTCCGCATCATCTCCCCCGGATTTCTTACACTTTATCGCGCTAAGAATGGTGGAAGAGCGGTGAACGCGGCTGCACGCTGGAAACAACGTTTCTCAATAAAATTTATATCAAATGAGTTGTCTGCGTATTAACCGCATTCACCGCTCCTCCCGGTGGTTGGGTCTTTCCCCCCATCTTTGCGTTAAACCCTAAGCTCCTTTTAATAGAGCATTTGTCGTACCAACTTTTAGAGAATTTGAAATTTTAGGAAATCAGCTGTTTTTAACGAAAAAGAGAGGGAGCGGAAAAAGAGAAGGCCGTTTTTTTTAAAATCCACTTACAGATTTGTAGAAATTTTTTTACCAATTCTTTGTTCAGGACTACGTCTTTGTGTGGAAATCGATTTTCGGGCTTTAAAGACTTTGCGCCAGAGGCCCTTCGGAAAAAGGAAGGTATTGATTCATGACCCGCTCGCCCGCGCCTTTGGCGCCCAGAGTGTTCAGCTTTCCGTCTGGACCGTGGAAATGGTCTTCCAAATCCGCATGTACTTCGTAGTCGTATAGAGCCTCAGGGCCTTTGGCGTCGCGCTTCAGCAGGCCTTTTTCCACCATCAAGATGTATTGCTCAATGTCGGTGATAATTTCCACACGGTAAGTTTTGTCACCGATATTGGCACGGATCACTTTTAAATTGTAAAGGTGTTCGTGATCGGTGTTTTGGGGCAAGGTAACCCAGGATGGTACCCAATTGCCCTCGATTAACGCTTGTTTTAGTTTCGCTCCGTTCAGTTTGGCTAGTTTATCGGTCTGCTCCTGGTTCAGCGTGAGCACATAAGAAAGGGTGTAGCGGTCTGTGGGGGAGCTGACATCCTGAATCATGAAGCGGTCCACAAAGTTATCCCGGGCGGCGTTACGGGAAGCCAAAGGGAACTTGATATGTTTATCGACGACAATTTTCGGGTTTAGGCCGCGTAATTGTTTTGCCTGGCGGGCGCCCATTCGGGAAAGGGCATCGTCGGGCGCGATACCCAGATCGAATAGTTCCTTACGGCGTTTGGGATCATGCACAAACAGAGGCGCCTGTGCCGCCAACACGGAGATTTTATAGCCGTTTTCCTTGAAAAGTTTCGTGATTTTATCATTACGCCCCTCATAGGGAATGCCGGAACCGTCAATGTAGAGATGGTGTCCTTCTTCAAGCGCTCGCCTGGTAATTAGATCCCGCACGCTGTTGCCGAACTGCTCGGCGGATTTGTAATCGTCATTATGGTTATTGGTAGCGGGGTAAAGCCAGTAGCGATCACACTCGCTGCGCGCGTCGTCGAGGGATGCGACTACCAGCGACCGGCCGTTATCGCATTCCTCATTAGCGATCTTTTTAAGGCCGCTTTTGCCTGAAGCGGACCCGCCCATGGTCATATATAGGTGTTTTTCCGGCGCTGGTGGTAAGGGTTTACGCTTCGTTTCGGAACCCTGACCGCTGTTTTCTTCCTGCATAAATTGTCTGTCGGCGATCTCATCAATCCGGGGGATCATGGCTTCCAGATGGGGGCTTGCGACGGCAATGATATTTTCCAGTATTGCGTCATTTTTGGCGCGCGCCGCGTTTTTCAGTTTTTCCATCTCCTGATGAACATGCGCTTTGAGTTCCTCGTTTTTTGGTTGTACCGTTTCGCGGGGCTGGGAGCTGTTGGTGAAGTGAGCCGGCACCAGGTCCGCGAAGCTGTCGACTCCCAGCTCTTCCGACATAAAGATTTTTAGGCGGTCCAGGTCACTCAGTTCCTGCCCCGGCATGACTTTCATGTTGAGCCCCGTCAGAAAATCCACATCCATACACATAATCCGAGCCTGACCCAGTTCATCCCGGGCTGGCATTCCGTCAACGCAATCGTTCTCCGACATGGTTTTGATTTTGGCTTTGACTCTTTCCCTCAGGCTCTGTTCTTCCGGACTTTGGGCAAAGCCATCGGCAAAATCACTCAAGCGTCTGGCCTCCTTGACCTCAATTTTGAGATCGTCCAGAAACTTTCCTGAATGAATGTGCCTTTCAATCCGTCGTCTCAAGTCATCGGTCAAGTCCACCAGATGTCCGGTCTGGGTTACCAGATGGGTACGCCAGTGATTGACAGTTTTGATGGGGAAACGCAATCCCGCGATCTCAACCTTTGATTCGGGAGGGTCGATGAATTCGCTGCTGGGAGGGAAATGATCAGCGCCGAAAAAAGCGTCATTGAATCGCGCTTCGAGGAAAGAGGAAGGGTCGGTTTTCTTTACCGGTTCGCCCCGGGTAAAGTCTATCCCGCGCGGAAAAAGTTCCCGCCATTTTTCACCTCGACCCATTTCTACAAATAGAGCGCCGCAGGCCAGACTGGAATTGTGCAGGGGCACCTCGTCTCTGAGTTGTTCGTAGAGAGCTTTCAGTGTTTCCGGGCCCTGCTCGTGCGCCAGTGTAAGCTTGCCCTGTTTGTCATAGTTTTTCTCCACAAACTTTTGAAATATTTCCCGCAGTTTCGCGCGGTTTTTATCTGTCAGATCACGCGTATGACAAACCTTTCCGCCGACCACTTTATGATGTTGGGAAGAATCCTCAAAGGCGTAGTCGTAAATGCGTACGAAGGCGCTGCAGAGATTGTCCGTTATCTCTTCACGTTTACGGCCCTGGTCCGGATTGGCCACACTATATTTTTCGGGGCCATGGCCGTCGCTAAACAGGACGACCTGGCAGCGGTACACGAATTCCAGCCGTACAGCCGCTTCGGTGGCAACCAGTTGATCAAAAGGTAAAAGCACTTTCATGACCATTGATTAAGCATTTGTCGTACCAGTTTAAGAAGTACTTAGAATTGAAAAATGGGGGGTTTTTCACGAAAAAAGGTGGGGTTAAATCCGGGAGGGTGTGGTCTAAATCATCAGCTTACGGATTTGTAGAAACCCACTTGGTATTCGTTGGGTTGGACAAATGTACATTCTTACAGGGAGAGTGGCTTCTCAATTTCAAAATTTCCCTGAATTGTGATTTTAAAAGTCAGAACTCTTAATAACAGGGGGGGTGATTTCACTCCACCGGCCTTTTGGGTTCGGTTAAACTAGCTTGGTGAACAAAAATCTTTCTTTTTCGAATATTCTGATCCGCGTCCCTAACTGGCTGGGTGACAGCATGATGGCTACGCCGGTGGTTTCGGCTGTTCGCAAAAATTTTCCGAAGGCTAAATTAACAATTCTTGCCAAGTCAAATTTTGCCTCTTTTTGGAAGAACTTTTCCGAAGTGCATGAGGTTTTGGCTCTGGAAAAGGGCATGGCTAGTTATCTAAAAACAATTAGTGAAATCAAAAAACGACAATTCGACGTGGCTTTAACGCTGCCTTCTTCTTTCTCTTCTGCTTTTCTCCATTTCGCCGCTGATATTCCGGTTCGGGTTGGATGGGGAGGAGAAGGCCGTGAAATCTTTTTGACTCAGGTGGTACCGGCGCCGGAGCCCCGAAAAAAACATTTGGTTTGGGAATATTTGGAATTGATTCGTCAGGGTTTGGGTCGTCCGATACCTTCACCAACTTTCAAATTGGCTTTTCCGCTGGATTTGAAAATCAGTCAGGAAGCCAAAAAACTCTTAAAGTCTCTCAAGGTCAATACCAAGCCGGGGTTGGTGGCGCTGGGGCCGGGGGCAACTTATGGGTCGGCCAAGCGGTGGCCCTTGGACTATTGGAACGAGCTGATAACCCAAATGCTCGAGGCGGGCAAGGAGACTTTGCTGGTGGTGGGTGGAGATGAAGAGAAAGAGTATTTAAGTGGCCTGTGGAGGGGTTTGCCGGAAAAATATTCCAAACGGCTGGTGTCTTTGGTGGGGAAAACCAATCCCCGGGTGCTGGCGGCGGTGCTGGATGAGTGCAAACTGCTGATTACCAACGATACGGGGCCCATGCATGTGGCGGCGGCGGTAGGGACGCCGACAGTGGCGGTTTTTGGATCGACCTCGCCGGCCTGGACCAGGCCCTTTGGGCTAGGGCATGAAGTGATCTATAAAAACGCGGAATGCAGCCCCTGTTTTCAGAAAACCTGCCCGATCGGTTATATTTGTTTGAACCAAATTACGGTGGATGAGGTTTTGCGGACGGCCAAAAAGAAGCTCAAGGGCCGGAGAGTCGTAGCGGGCGAAAAACCGCCCCAAGGGGTTTTGGTTTGAAAAGAATCCTGATCGTTAAATTAAGGCCTCTGGGCGACGCTGTTTTGGCGGGCACCTGTTTTGAGGCGGTACGGGAAGCCTTTCCCAAAGCCTGGATCACCGCGCTGGTACAGCCTCCCGTCCATGAGCTTTACAAAAAAACCGACTGGGTTAACGAAGTTATGGCCTACCACCGGGGAGCGATCGACCGTAAATCTTTTTTGACCCGTGTGACAAAAAATTACCGCATCACGCAGGCGATTAAAAAAAGATACTTTGATCTGGCCATCGACCTTTCAGCCTCCCACCGCAGCGCCCAACTGATTACCTGGGGTCAGGCCGGGTTCAAAATCGGGCTGGGACTTCCGGGCATTAAACAGTTTTACGATTTAAGCGCGCCCGCGGAGGATGAGCTGAAAGTTTCAGCCACCGAACTGGACAGGCGGGTACTGGCCCTGATAGGGATTGAACCCAAACCCCATGACAGACCGGGAGGCTATTGGCCTGTGCCGGCGGAGATGGCCGAGTATGCGGATACTTTTTGGAAAGCCAACGAGTTTTCGGAACACGACATTGTGGTGGCGCTGAATCCCTTCGCCAGCTGTATGAGTAAAGAATGGTACGCGGACAAATGGGCGGTCGTGATTAAAGAACTCTTGAGCCACGGCGTTAAGCTGTTTTTCACCTGCGCTCCGCTGGAACGAAAAGGATTGGAAAAGATAGAAAAGGCTGCCGGACGGACTTTGCCGGTTTACGCGGGAAGCGCCCTGGGCCCCTTGATGGGGCTTTATAAAAAAGCCACCGCGGTGGTCAGCGTGGATTCGGGGCCCCGGCATTTGGCGGCGGCGGTGGGAACCAAAACACTAACTATTTGGGGGCCTGAGCCGGTGAACCGCTGGCACCCTTACTACATTGAAAATCACCCGATTGTGATGAAGGCGGTCTTTTGCCGCCCCTGTGGGTTGTCGGTCTGTATCGAAAAGAAGCATGAATGCATGGTGAAACTGGAACCGGCGCCGGTCATCGCCGAGCTCAAACAACTCCTCAAAAGAACTGTAGGCGTTTGAGCGTGAAAGAAATAAATAAAATTCTAATCATCCGCCCCAAGTTTTTGGGCGATTTGATCCTGGCTACGGGATTGGTGGAGGTTATTCATCAAAACAATCCTCAGGCGGCGGTATGGTTTTTAAGCGAAAGCGGTTATAGCGAAGCGTTAGCCCATCACCCCAAGATCGCGGGTGTGTTTGCCTTTGACGCCAAACGGAAGAACAACCTCTTTTATCTTTTGGGTTTTTACGGGGAAATGGGCCGCCACCACTTTGACGCGGTCCTGGATTTATTTGGGAATCCCCGGTCGGCCCAGATGGCTTTCTTCAGCGGGGCCAAAACACGGGTGGGCTACAACTTGCGGGGCAGAAGCTGGGCTTACAACCAAATTGCGGTACCTTCTTCAGCGCCTTTGCCCTCGGGCCGCAGACGTGTGATCGAATCTTACTTAGACCAGGTGCGGGCTTTGGGTTATACCCCTACGCCGTCTTACCAAACCACTCTTGAAGTCAGCGATGATGAAAAAATTTATGTGCGCAAACTGTTTGACCGGGCGGGGATTAAACTGGGACAAAAGACGGCGGTGCTGACGCCGGGAGCTTCCTGGCCGGCCAAGCATTGGTCTCTCGATAAGTTCATCGAACTGGGGTTTATGCTGCAGGGGCAGGGCATCCGGCCCATCTATATCTTTGGTCCCAAAGAAGCAGTTTTGGCCCAGGAGTTTGAGGGACGGATGAACAAAGACTGGCTTTACTTAAACCAGCCTTCGTTGAGGGGATTGATAGCCTTTATTGAGGCGGCGGATATTTTGATCTCCAATGATTCGGGTCCGATGCACATTGGTCCGGCGGTAGGGACGCCGACGTTAGGCATTTTCGGTCCCGGCGAACCTGAAATATGGTTTCCTTACGATAAACCCCACCAATTTCTTTACGCCGAGGTTGCCTGCAGTCACTGCGGTTTGGACGAGTGCCCCTGGATGACCTGCATGGACCGGCTATCTTCAGTGGATGCCATGAAGCGCATTGTGGCGATGCTGGCTTAATTTTGATAAAGAGTAATAGATGAAAGTTACTATTAACCGATTTCAATTTATGGTTTTATTCGTAATGCTTTACGCTTTTAGAACCTTCTTTGGGTTATCCAAGCTTTTTTACGGCGATTCAGATATAAACCGCGACGCGTTTCAGACTTATTTAATCGGTTTAAAATTTTATACCACCCACAATTGGCCTTATTTTGGGCCGGATCAATACGACCAAACCACCGGGTTTCACTTTCAAATCGCCGGGGCCCTCGAAGGACTCATGGTGGGTCTGCCTTTTTGGATTTGGCATATTCCTGAAGCGCCCTTTTTATTTTTAAATCTATTGTCCCTTTCGGCGCTCGCCTTACTGGCCTGGTATCTCAGCAAGAAGCTTCAAAACCTCTCGATGACTTTTATTTTCATCTGGTTGTCCCTGATGCCTTGGACTTTGAACCAATCCACCCACGTTTTTAATGTTTCTTATCTTTTATCGGGGAGCGTTATTTTCTTTTTGGGTTTTTTTGAGGCTGTTCCCGAATTTTCGATTCAATGGCTTTCCCCAGCCTGGGCTTTCGCCCTGATGGGTTTTGGGCTTTTTTGGGATATGCAGTTTCACCAGTCCTGGATTTTATTGGCTCCGTTTACGGCGGGAGCCTGGGTTTGGCGGCGGAAATCCAAATTAAATTCCAAAGGCGAGTTGATAGGTTTTGTATTAGGTTCGATTTTGCCTTTTGATTGTTTACTGCCAACTTTGATTCAATATGGCTTTTTAAAACCCACCGGCGGATTAACCCATGCGGCCACGCTGTTTAATTTTGATAACTTTAAAATAGTCATCACTATTTTAGCCCGTTATTTTTCTCTGCCGTCTTTTGAAATGCCCCGTTTTATGGGGGGGAGTACTGTTGAACGCTGGGCTTTTTTATTACAAATCCCATTCGTGATTCCGACAGCGTTTTTGTTAATCCTGGTGGGATGGATTCAGCCTTTTGTTCTGCTTTGGTACCCATTCTCAGCCGGTTTGATTCGAGTGCGCCGTTTGTCAGGTTACCCATGGATCAAATGGGAAAGGAATCATTTCGTGGTTCGATTGTACCTGTTGGCGGTATTGGGTTTTTTGCTGGTTTGGGTTTGTTTTTGGTTCGCCACCACCGGCCCTTCAGCGCACATGTATTACGTTCTTTTGCCCATGGTGGCCGCTTATTCTTTCGCAGTTTGGGACAAGCTGGCTTTGAAACCGATTGTGCGGAGTTTAGCGATTGTCTGCGTGTTCGCGAGCTTGTGGTTTCAAACGGGAGTGGCTTGTTTACAAATGAGCGGCGATTCCCTGTATCAAGACCGAGGCCGAATTGTTCACGCGATCCATGAAAAGGACTATCGACTGCTGGGAGACCGGCGCTCCTGGGTGATTTATTGAGCGCCTGACCCGATTTGACGAGTGACCCGAGGGTTAATTTCCGCTTTACCAAGCTTTCCCTGATAGGGCCTTTTGCCTATAATGCACCCACTTTTATCCCCCTATTGAGGAGTCTCCCGTGTTCGGCAAAGGCAAAATTTGGATGGATGGAAAATTAGTGGATTGGAAAAAAGCCCAGATCCACGTTTTGTCGCATGTGGTTCATTACGGCTCCAGCATTTTTGAGGGGCTCCGTTGTTATCAGACCAAAAACGGATCGGCTATTTTCCGTCTGGAAGAGCATATCGACCGTTTGTACGATTCGGGCAAAATTTACCGGATGGAAATACCTTACACCAAGAAACAATTTATGGATGCGGTGGTTAAAGTGGTTAAAGTGAATAAGCTCAAGTCCTGCTATATCCGTCCGGTGGTCTTTCGGGGTTACGGCACGATGGGAGTGAACCCGCTTAAGAATTCATTGAACTGCGCTATCGCGGCCTGGAGCTGGGGGACTTACCTAGGCGAAGAGGCTCTGGAAAAAGGAATCAAGGTCCGCATTTCTTCCTGGCACCGCCAGGCGCCGAACACTTTCCCCAGTCTGGCCAAGGCCGGCGGGAATTATTTGAATTCTCAATTGATCAAGATGGAAGCTTTGCAGGACGGTTTTGACGAGGGTATCGCTTTGGACAGCTATGGTTATGTTTCCGAGGGATCGGGCGAGAATGTTTTTATCGTGAAGAACGGGGTTATTTTTACCCCCCCGACCAGCTCAGCCATTTTGCCGGGTATTACCCGCCACTCGATGTTTGTGATCGCCCGCGACATGGGAATGGAGGTCCGCCAACAGGTTTTGCCCCGGGAAAGCTTGTATATCGCGGATGAAGTGTTTTTAACAGGCACAGCGGCGGAATTGACGCCCGTTTCGTCGATCGACGGTATCGTCATTGGGACGGGAAAACGCGGACCGGTTACGGAAAAACTTCAAAAAGCTTTCTTTGATATTTTGAAAGGGGAAACACCCGATCGTTTTGATTGGCTGACCCCTGTTGAATAAATAGGAATGTCCCTGCCCGCCGCCGAACCGAAACGGATTTTGCTGATTCGTCTCAAGGGTATCGGGGACGTGATTCTTTCCACGCCTCTTTTCCGGGCTTTAAAGAAAAAATATCCCTCGGCGCAAATTGATCTGGTCACCCGGACCCTTTGCGAACCCATAGTCCGGCATAATCCCTATTTAAACCGCGTCATTATTTATCCTGAAAAACCCGCGTCTTTCGGTCAAATGGCTCGCTTTGTGAAAAGACTGCGTGATGAACAATATGACTGGGTGGTGGATCTGGCCGCCGAGCCGCGGTCCGCGTGGCTGACTTATTTCATCGGCGCGCCTTTGAGGGCGGGATACGCTTTTCATCTTCGCCAGTGGGCCTTTAACCGCCGGATTCCCAAAAACAAAATCCGCAAATATCAGGCCGAAGTGAATTTGGACATTATCCGGGCGCTGGGCGTGCCGGATCAGGGCAATCAAACCGAAATTGTTTTGGACCAGGACGATAAGGTATTGGCTGAACAGTATTTTGCCCAGGCTGAAATTAAAAATCTCAAATTTCGGATAGGATTAAATCCCACCGGAACCTGGCCCTCAAAACGCTGGCTGGCGGTTCATTGGAAAGAATTGATCGAATTGATTAATAAGGAATTGGGAGTAAAGCCTATTCTGTTAGGCGGGCCCGGCGAAGAAGGATTGATCAAAGAAATACGGGCGGGGGTTGAAGATTTGAGTCTGGTGAAACCACCCACCACTCTTTCACAGGCGGCGGCTTTTGTGTCCAATTTGGATTTGTTGATCGGCAACGATGGAACGCCCCAGCATTTGGCCCAGGCCTTTGGCATCAAAAGCCTGACCCTTTGCGGACCCCACTGGGGAATGAGCTGGACGAAGCCGGGGGATGTGCGGCACCGCTATCTTCAGTATTTTTTGGATTGCGGACCTTGCGATTTGAACGTCTGTCCTTTTCCGCTTAAGGCTGAACCGGGCGGACACGCGCATCAGGAATGTCTGGTGAAGATTACGCCAAAGACGGTTCTGGACGCTTTAAAAGAAATGCTGCAACCGTAAAGAGCAGTCCCACCAAAGTTAACAAACTCACAAACAAACCCAGCCTAAAACTCGCGGGTTCATACCGAAGGATAACGGTTTGACCGCCTTCAACCGGAACGCATTGAAATAAACTATCGGCCAAAAGCAGGTTCTGGGGATTGCCGTTCACCCAGACTCTCCATCCGGGCATGGCGTTTTGCGTGATGACTAAATAACCTGATTTACTTTGAGGAATTGAATAATAGTTTTTCGGGTCTTCCAGGGGCGAAAGCGGATGCCGGGGTTGGTCCGAAATAGGTTTTTTTTCCAAATAAAGTTTTGTTTCCGGATTGCTTTGACCGGAGGCGAAGGTCTTGAAAATTTCTTTTCGGTCTCCCGAAGAGATACCGCCTTTATAGATAAAAGCTCTTCCCAGAGAATGAGGGTTTTTCCACAAGGTCCAGCCTTGCAATGTTCCGGTTTTGCGGAAGGGTTTTGGCATTTTCGATTCGTTTAAAAGAAGCTCGTCCACTCCCAGCAAATCCAGCAGATGCCCTTGGGAATAGGGGAAACCGTATTTGAAATAGATTTCGGCGTCCATCACACTCCAACTGGGCCAGGTGGAACTATAAGCGTTGGCTAAAGGCAGGGAAGCGTAGAGGTTGGAATTGGGTACAAAGTATTTAAAACGTGATTTCAACTCAGGGTCGGGTAGGGGCTGGTAAAGCTGTCCGCTTTCTTTTTCGTCCACCAGCACCAGCAGACGGCCTGAGTTTAAATTATTTTTTATGACTTGAGAGGTTTGATCGATTTGAGCGCAGGGTGGAAGAAGATTCCGTTCTAGCGGGTGAGACCAAATCGGGATGAGTAGATCCAAAAGGGATAAAAGTAATATCATCCATTTCCAATGGCCCGCTTTGGGGTAAAGATTTTCCCATAAAAGGCCCATCGCGATCAGTTCCACAAAGTTTAGCAATACCCAGGCTTTGGCTGGTTCCAAAAAAGCCGGAAGAATAATGTGTAAGAGATGAAGACAGTAGGTGAAAAAACCAAAGGTCCAGAGACAGGAGATCAGCAAGCCGAAAACCCAAAAACGGGTCAGCATAGTCCATTCTTTAAAACGAAAAACGCTGAGAAAGAAAATGGCCAGAGGAATGAGGCCAACATAGAGATTGAAATAAAAATAAGTGGGAGAAACCACATAATCCGGCAGGCCTTTTTGAGCCAGCGCGTCGGGACGCAGAAAGGTGAGCAGGTTGCTGAGCGGCAAAACAAAGTCGGGATTGTTCGTGACGGCGGGAAGGCGTACGGCCTGGAAAAGAAAATATTCTACCGAGGGAAGCCATTGGCCGGCAGTAACGAGCAGGGCAAGGGCCATGGGGAAAATGAGTTTTTCAATTGAGCGGAAACAAATGGCCGTGTAGAGGAAAAGGCCGATGAGCGTGTAGAGAAGGGTTTGGGGATATCCGGCTAGTATTTGCAGCGCAAGGGCCAGACCTAGTTTGAACCGGCCCCCATTGTTATCTGTCAGGGTTTCCCGTGCCCCGATAAAAATCCAGGGAATCCAAGCCATGGCGTCCATGGGAGAGTTGCTGCCTAAATGGTTGTAGGCGCATCCGTTGAGCAGAGCTAAGGAGGCGCTGAAGAAAGCGGCAAAAGGCTGGGCGCCCAATTGAATGAGAAAAAAATAAATTCCCGCTGAAAAGATCAGTAAGTGAATAATACCCGAATAGTTCCAGGCATTCAGGCCGAACTGGGTAAAGAGCCATGTGCCCGGATAAAAGACTTCGGTAGACCAGGAGGCGAGCCAGGGAAGACCGAAAGCGGACAGAGGATTCCAAAGAGGAATGCGCCCTGCCTGAAGCGACGTGAGGACCGACCAGCGGACGGGCAAATTCCAGGTGTCGTTTTCGGGGCAGGCTGTGTGGAGATCGGGGTGAAGCAAAAGACGGCCATAGGCAGTGAATGACAGAGCGACCAAACCGAGAAAGAAAAGAAATGCGGGTTGGTTGGATAACAATGATTGGTTTTTTTTCACAGGCGTTGCCTTTGAAAGAAGCAGTGAAAGCAACTTGCTAGACGTTGAATTCTCCTCCAGCTACTTCGGGAACCAGACCCATGTCTTTAATCATTTGATGATCGGCGTCCTGTCCCTGACCGCCGGTAGTCAGGTAGCCATTGGTGAAAATCGAATTAGCTACGTATAAAACGAGTGGCTGAAGCGCGCGAAAGGTGACTTCCCGTCCGCCAGCGGCACGAACGTCCACATTGGGGTGAACAAAGCGAAAAAGGCTCAAAACTCTTAAAGCGTAATAGGGTTCAACCTTGGGTAGATGGGCGAAAGGCGTTCCGGGTCGGGGATCCAAAAAGTTCACGGGTACGGATGTGGCGCCCACTTCCCGAAGGGCGTAGCAGAGTTCAATGACGTCATTGATTTCCTCGCCCATACCGACGATACCGCCGGAGCAGACTTCCATTCCAGCCTCTTTGGCGTAACGGGTGGTTTGAACCCGGTCGGAGTATTTGTGAGTGGAGACAATATTGCCGTAAAGGCGTTCGGAGGTTTCCAGATTGTGATTAAACCGGTCTACACCCGCCTCAGCCAAACGTTTGGCTTTTTCCTGGGTTAAGATGCCGAGCGAGGTACAAACCTTCACACCCACTTCGGCTTTAATTCGACGGGTGGCTTCGCAAAGGACGTCCAAATCACGGTTGCTGGGTCCGCGGGTGGCGGTGACCATGCAGTATTTCCACGCGCCGGCGGCTTTGGCTTTGCGGGCACCATCGACAAGAGCTTCCACTTCCATCATGGGATACTCGGGAGAAGGGGTTGTGTATTTGGACGATTGGGAGCAAAAGCCGCAATCTTCCGGACAGGCGCCCGACTTGGCGTTTTGTAAAACGTGAATGCGCACTTTGTTGCCGTGAAAATGGCGTCGAACCTTATAGGCGGCGTGAATAATGGAAAGAGTTTCTTCGGCGCTCGCGGTTAGTACGGCTTTGGCTTCTTCTTTAGTAGGAGCCAACTTTTGAAGGGCTTTTTCGGCCAAGTTGTCCCATAACGGAGTAGTTTGAGAGGGAGCTAGAATCATGAGTTCGTCCTTTTCCTTGAGGAAATCAGAAGACGCCGAGTATAACACGGCTCTTTAAATTACGGATTGGCTAAAAAAATGCCAACTTCGGTTTGATTTCTTTTATTCTTGATCATATTGAGAAAGGTATTTATGGATAAGCCGCATCAAAAAAAGAAAACTCCCCGACTTCTCCAGTTCCTTATGGGTTATGGGACAGGATTTATTTGCTGGCTGGCGGGACTTCATTGTCTGGTAGTTGACTCGCAGGGCAATGTTTCCATCTCGGGCAAAAGACTTCGGAAACATTTGTTCAAAGTTTTCATGTGGACTTTGGAGATTGGCCTGCTTTTAAACCTGATGTCCATTTACCGCAATTGGATAATGGGGGCGGCTGTTTTTGAAATTGAAATAGCTTTTGTGGTGAAGTCGGTGATCTTTTTGTATATCAAAGTTTTTTGGCCAAGAGTGTTTCCGGAAATACTTCCGGGAATGCATGTGTTTTTCTGCCCTCAATGCTACCAAAAGCAAACTTTTAAGTTTTTACCGGTTTCATTCCAGTACGGCTTTTTTGTTACCTATCTTTGCAAGTACTGCGCTTGTCTGGTGAGCGGCTGGGGAGAACAGATTTTTTATCCGGTAAATGTCCCGCTTAAAAAAATAAAGCCATCTTTATCGAAAACGATCCCTGCGGCTGTGCTGGCGATAGTTTTGGGATTCGCAGTGTTTCGGTTTATTTGGAGTTTTTTCTCTTAGCTCTAAAATCTTATTAATTTGAAACAGGATAATTCCAGTTAAGTCCCTCGACCCCCATGGTTTGTGAGTCCTGAGCCCAGACGGCCACACCCAGACGCGAAATATTCCATTGAAATTCAATGGGGATGGACAGTTTTTTGATTTTATCCAGAGAGGTTTGATAACGGACGACAAAGTTTTGAATCAATAATCTTCTGTTGTTTTCGCCGCGGTTCACGGAAGTTTTTAAATCATTTTCAAACACCACAATATAAATGGTTTTACCCTTGAGTAAGTCTTCGGATGGATTGGATAAAAGGACCTGAATATTTTTAGAATGAATTTTCGTCTTTATTCCTAAAGAGGGTAATGAAGATAGAAGGGAAGCCTGATCTAATTCGGCTTGAGCGGTGGACCGATCGGCTCCGTTAAATCCGGGTTGGCCGTTGACCACCATTTCGGGAGTGAAGACGGAAGCGGCATTGTAAAAACTGGCGTATTGTCGTTGACGGGCTGTGGCGAAAGAAGATGAAAAAGGATCTTTCCAGCCCAGGTAGTCCCAGTAATTCACATGAAAAGCCAGGGGAAGAGCTTTTTTCGCTTTAAACAAAGCCATTCCCCAGGTATTGAGCAATTCTTCCGCCGGAGGACAACTGGAACAGCCCTGGGAAGTGAAAAGCTCGATTAAAACAGGAGAGGCTGGTTGTTTTACATCCTGAGCGTTTATTTGCCCCGCCCCAATAAAAAATAGCGTGGAAAGTAAAATTGAAATTCTTTTATTCATGAGCATCTCCCCGTTAATTGATGTACGACGGGGACGAAATAAAAGTTTCAGTTAGAGTTTTTCGGGAAAGTCTTTGAGTAATCGGCCGACCGCGTCGTAAAAGCGGTCCGGAATTTGAGAAATTCTTTCATCATCGATGAGGATGGGTTTGTCAAATAAGGAGTAAACATGAGAAATACCCACTTCATTAAGCCAGATGATATTCGGATCCAAGGCGCCCACAATCGCCACGCAGGGTATGCCGAGTTTTTTAGCCATCAGACTTACGGCTACAGGGGCTTTTCCTTCCAGGCTGGAAGCGTCCAGCATGCCTTCGCCGGTGATGACCAAATCGCAGCCTCTCATTTGATTCTCAAGTTTTAGCGTGTACGCCACAAAATCGAAACCCAGGTCCAGTTTACCGCCCAAAGCCAACAGGGCCATGCCCATTCCGCCTGCGGCTCCAGCTCCCCTTTGACTTTTCAAAGAAGCTCCGGAAGCTTCCGAGAGGATTTTTTCAAAATGAGCCATTCCTTTTTCGAGTTCCTCGACCATTTCGGGTGTGGCTCCTTTTTGCGGGCCAAAAAACCGGGCCGAGCCAAACTCGCCTAAAAGCTGTACCCGGACGTCGACCAGGCCGGTGAAGTGAATATCTTTTAGATTTTTAAAAATGGGTTCCAGATCGATTTTTTCAATGAGAGATAAATGTTGGCCGCCGGCTCCCTTTGGTAAAACGGACTTGGCGGATATTTTCGCGCCTAAGGCCTGGAGAAAACCCAGACCGCCGTCAATGGTGGCGCTTCCGCCCAAAGCGATGCGAATATTTCGGGCTCCTTTTTTGTAAGTTTCGAGGACCAATTCACCCGTGCCATAACTGGTGGTTAACATAGGGTTTCTTTCGGATTGGGTCAGTTTCGAAAGACCCGAAACCTGAGCCATCTCAATGATGGCGGAGTTTTTTTCAGGAAGATCGGCCAGACCATAGGTGGTGAGTTGGAGACGCATGAGGGGATCATGCGCGGTTGTGTCCGTGATTTTTCCTTTAAGAATATGAATGACGGTGTGGAGTGTGCCGTCTCCTCCATCCGCGACAGGGCAAACCCGCACGAAGGCGCTGGACCGTTGTTTTTGTATAAGCTTATTTAAAGTATCAGCCACTCCTTGAGCGGTTGAAATTCCTTTAAATTTGTCAGGAGCGACGAGTATTTTCATTAAGTTGGATTATTCATTGGTTTTATTTTTAAAACTTCGGTACTAAACTGGTTTGACTCGAAATTCTATTTTAATGAGGAAAAATGTCTTCGCAAGATCAATCCATGATTTCTCTACAAAAAGATTCGGTTGTTTTTCCACCGCCGGTCAAGTTTTCCTCGAAGGCTTATGTTGATTCCATTCAAAAATATCAGCAGATGTACGAACGTTCCATCCAAAATTCACATTCTTTTTGGTTGGAGCAAGCCGAGGAGTTGGATTGGTTTAAGAAGCCAACTCAAACACTTCAATACAACTGGAGTACGGCGCAAAGGGTAATTGAACATACCTGGTTTGAAGATGGAGAATTGAATGTTTCGGTAAACTGTTTGGATCGTCATCTTTCAACGGCAGTTCGAGACAAAATTGCCATCCTTTGGCAGGGCGAAAAGGACGAGGAAGTCCGCAAAATCACTTTTAAAGAGCTTCATGAAATGGTTTGCCGTTTTACCAATGTTTTGATCTCCAAAGGGATCAAAAAGGGCGACCGTATTTGTGTTTATATGCCCATGGTGCCGGAAGCGGCAGCGGCTTTGCTGGCTTGCGCGCGTCTGGGAGCGATCCATTCGGTGGTATTCGGCGGATTTAGCGCTGAATCGATCAAAAGCCGTATTAAAGATTCGGATAATGTCGCGGTTATCACGGCGGATGTGGGTTTTCGAGCGGGAAAAATTATTCCCTTAAAGAACATCATGGATGAGGCTTTGGCCGATTGCCCCGGCGTTAAGACGGTGATTGTGTTTAAACGGGGAGAAGGACAGGTGAACCTCAAGCCGGGCAGGGATTACTGGTGGCATGAAGAGATAGTCAAGGCCGCCCCGATTCACCAGGCGGAAGCGCATAAGGCGGAGGACCCGCTTTTCATTCTTTATACTTCTGGCT
>Ga0302319_10010219_pt1 | contig 17937 bp, 16 predicted proteins | sample Bog_T0_2_FD_203319 | JGI IMG/M metagenome (GOLD analysis project Ga0302319, IMG submission 203319) | Peat permafrost microbial communities from Stordalen Mire near Abisko, Sweden - Bog_T0_2 | ecosystem: Environmental > Terrestrial > Soil > Wetlands > Peat | place: Sweden: Abisko, Stordalen Mire...
CCCGGAAACGCACCGGCAAGTGAACCTCCTGCTCGATACCCACATCTGGATCTGGGCATTAACCCGCCCTCAACTCCTGGAACGCCGCGTCCGGAAGCACCTCGAAAACCCGGCCAACCAGCTCTTTCTCTCTCCGGTATCGATTTGGGAATTCAGCCACCTTGAGCGTAAAGGTCGAATCAAGCTTCTGCGTGGCCGGGTGCCGGTAGAAGAACTGATCGGCCGGATACCCGTCCGGGAAGCCCCTTTCAACTTTGCCGTTGCGTCAAGAGCGAATGGAATCGAACTGCCGCAGGGCGATCCTGGCGACATCTTCCTGGCCGCGACCTCGCTCGTTTTCGATCTGACGCTGGTAACCGCCGACCGTCAACTTATCGACTGCGCCTGGCTCAAAACCATGGCGAACGAATGACGTTGCCAGGGGTCAATCACCACAGCTTCGAGCCCTGACGCACCTCTTCTACTGAACATCCGAAACTGCTCCGTCCTGGAAGGTAATTTTCATGTCTTTATAAAAGAAGATCTCTTTCGCTCCTACCACGGCTCTTCGGTCAGGCTGTCCAAGCGCGGAGATCACTTGATCCCGTGTTTGTCCGAGCTGAATGCTGACGTTGCCCTGTCCGGCTGGTCCCGCGGCGGCGCCTGGCTGCGATTGTGGATCGATCTGGGTCTGAACGGGAGGCGCTCCCTGACAATTGATCGTCACGGATTGCGTCAGTCTGTACGTATACCTGGTTTCCGACGGGATGGTGACACCCTCGCTGTTACCCGTAAGCCTGCCGATTGCCGCTCCGGTGGCAGCGCCCGTAGCCGCGCCGATTCCGGCCCCCAGGCCACCTCCGACAGACCCGATAGCCGCACCGGCGCCCGCCCCCAGCCCCGCACCGGCAAGAGTCCGTTTAGCGTGTGAACCGGCCTGAGAATCGACATTGGCGGTTGTCAGGTCAACTCTTTCGCCGGTCGAGCAGGCCACCGCAACGAGAGCGGTGGACATGGAGGCGCGACCGAACCTGGGGTTGTTAATCTCAGTCACGCGCAACCAGGCGTTCGCATTCGCCGGGACGACGACGACACCGTCAACGGCGATAGGGTCGTCCATGCTTACCCGATAGTCGGTGGATTTGTCGGCCCTTCTGGAGTTGATCGATGTAGTGGTACGAATCGAGATCTCGGTACCGGCGGGGATCGTAACGGTTTGCGACTGCGCAACGGCAGGTTGAGCGATTACAGCGGCCAGCAGGCAGAACTGGCAGGAAATGGCGAAAATCGTTTGTTTCATAAGCACCTTTTTTTGATATGCGTCGTTTCTCATACAAACCCTCTCTGATACAAAACCTCAATTACCGGATTGCGCTCCAGTGCACTACGCACTTCTTCTGCGGGCCGGAACTCACGTTTGTGAGAATCAGTCTTTGCGTCTCTCCTTCCCCAGCCACCAGCCGCGCATTCCAGTTCTTTGTGTCGTAGTCGAGCTTCAGCTGTCCCCGCGGTAGATTCCGGAAGACGAATTCCGCATTCTGCGGGATCATGCCGCCGCAAGTGAGCGTGCCGGAGGGCGCTCCGATGTAGGTGGTTTGCGAAACCGTGGGCTGCGGAGGCCGCAACGGCGGTGGATCGGAGCTGGTAATGGCTGCCGGCTCTCTTCTGCGCGGAGCCTGTCGACTGCCGGAACCGCCGCTCGCGTCATCCTGAGCGTTCCATCTCAGATCTCTCAGCCAGAACTGAGCACGGCCTACCTTCTCCTCATCGCTTTCACGGAGATCCTTCGCGAGAAGACTCTGCGCCGCGCCGCGGTAGTGAGGCAGAACCTGCAGCGCATTGTCTCGCCACCGGTCGGGCAGGTCGAGCAGAACTCTGCAGACTGTTTCCGCCTCGGGTCCGGAGAGTTCGGGCGTCCGGAGCAAATCATGAACAAAAGGAGCGCCGCTCTCCGAATAACGGGTGATCAGCTTCGTCAGAATCGGTGCGGCGGCCGGATTAAGACCCGGTTGCCGCCACGACCTCGCGATTTCAGCGGCAACGCGCGCATCGCCCAGTTCGTCGACGACAAGATTCAGGGTGACTCTGTTTTCTCCCTTCCACGCCGCAATCATTTCATCGTCGACAACGTCGCGGTACCAATCGAGCCACCCGACAATCGTCTTAGCGGTTTGCCGCCGGTTGACCGGATCGACCTGTTCGAGCAGCAACCGAACCTTTTCATGCGCCTGAGCGGGTGGAAAGGGCGGCGGTCCGATTTCCCGGAACTGCGCAAGCGCTGACAGGCTCAGAGCAAAGACTCCGGCAAAGGTTCGAAGCCTAAAGAACGAGATTCTCAGCGGGTGGTTCATGAGAGTGTTCTCACTGTGTGAAGAGCGCGCCGGGAGGTTACCCGGCGCTCGACTACGATCACTGGATGTCGGAGACGACGCCGTTTTCAAAGGTAATCTTCATGTCTTTGTAGAAGAAGATCACCTTGGCTCCGAGATTGGCCTGGCGCTGGGGCTGGCCGACCAGCCCGATGACCTGTTGCTGGGTCTGACCGAGACCGAGAGCGGGTGTTTGCGGTCCGCTGGCTGAAACCGGGCCCGGGCCGGGAACAGGAGCGACACTGGCCTCACTAAACGCTGCATCCCCCTGCTGCGACGCCTGCTGCAGCTCAGCCTGGACGTTGGGTTCGGCAGGCGGAATCGCCGCAGCGAAGGGAGCGGCCATCTGTATGGCGGAGATGCTGGATGCGGGGATTCCATTGCGTCCCTGAGTCTTCTGGAACTCAGCGAGGCCCTGCTCCATCACCTCCATCATGTGGTTGCTCATTTCCTGCAGTTGATCCACGGGCACGGAAACCACGGTGTTCGCGGGGCAGTCCTGCGCCTTGCTGAAGCGGACGTTGACACTGGCGTTTACTCCGTCCGGAGGTTGCACGCCGTTGAACTCGACGATGTCGCTCTCGGTCAAGGTGCATTCGCCGCCGCTGGGGGAGAATGCGTTCACGTTCGTGTACACCTGCAGTGTGTGAACCCGATTGTCGAAAATCGGCAGGCCGGCCGGCGCAGGTAACTGGTTGGCAGCGGCGAGTTGCGCGTCGTTTTGTTGGCGCTGGAGTTGGTATTGAACTTCGCCGGCGATCTGATTCTTAAGATCGGGGCTCAACGGCTGCGTGAAGTTATTTGCCATTCCGGCAGCACCGCCGTTGGCGAGGATCGACTCCTGTCCGGCCTGATAAGCGCTTTGCAGGCTGTTGGCAACCATATAGTCGGTGAGCCAGAAGTTTGGTGCGGCATATGCCGGATACGGGGTGAAGAAGCCCCCATACACCGGGTACCAGGGGGCAGCGCTCCAACCCCAGCCTGTGTAGACCACGGGAACTCCCCACGGCCGGTAGGCATAGGCGTAGAAACCGGGCCCATAGTAGCGGGCCGGAGCATAGACCGCTACGTTGACTCCGCGAAATGCGTAGGGCCGGTAGACGGAGACGTAGGGCCTCCCGTTCACGTAATACGCGCGGCGCTCGAAATTCTGTCCGCGGTAGGCGAACCCATGAGAAACGTAACCTCCGCGGCCATAGGCGACGACCCTGTCTCCATTGGGCCGCACTATCTCTGCGCGGCGCATTCCGCCGACCTGCTCGAAGTGAGATCCATCCGGGCGCCGGACCTCTGTAAGCCGGCCCGTTTGAGAATAGTGGGCCGTTCCGCCGCCGGGCAAGGACCGGTTGACGGTCGAAGGCTGAGAAGCGCCCCTACCGAATTGCCGACCTCCGGTGGGCGGCAGCGTCGATGTTCCGCGCGCACCCGGCTGGGATGACGCTGGACCACTGGGCCGGTTTCCAACAGGATTCGAACCCGCGGGAGCCGGGCCGCTCGGCCGGGTAGCCGGACCGCCAGTCGGAGCGGTCGGCCGGGCAGCCGGACCGCCAGTGGGAGCAGTAGGCCGTGCCGCAGGACCCGCAGCCGGAGCGGTTGGCCTCGCTGCCGGGGCCGGCGCAGCCGCCCTGGGTGCCGACACCGCCGGCTTAGGGGCGGGCGCGGCGGCGGGCTTTTTCGTGTCATCCCCCAAGCCCTGGGTTACGCCCGCCAGCAGAAGCATCGATGCGACCGTGACGGCGGGTGCGAAAGTGTAGTGCCTGCAGTTCCTCATAGGTGTTCTCCTTACTGTTTTCTCAGCCTGTTCCGGGTTCTTGCCATTGATGACATTCACTGAACGTCCGCTACCGTTCCGTTCTGGAAAGTAATCTTCATATCTTTGTAGAAGTAGATCTCTTTAGGACCAACGGTTGCCTTGCGTTCAGGCTGCCCGAGCACAGTAATTACCTGATCGACCGTCTGGCCCAGCTGTATGTTCACCGGTCCTTGTGCAGGGGAAGGTTGAACGCCAGGTTGCTGGACGTTTACGGCGGTTTGCTGCGCGGCGGGCTGAACAACAGTGAAGACCTCGCCGATAGTTTGCCGGATCTTTGCGATGTCGGGTTGATCAAGGGCACCTTCGGCAAACTGAAAAGCAACGGCAGCTCGCCAAAGGCCTGATGAAACCGGCGTGAAATCGCAGTTGCCACAGGCCTGGATCGTAAAAGTGATTGAAGGTTCCTTTCCTTTCGGCTTCACCTCGATCTTGTCCAGATAAACCTTGTCGCCTACATGAATCTCGGTATCGGTTCCTTTCGGCACCATCATTTTGCTGACGAATGCCTGTTTGATCTGCCCATCCTTATACGTGTTAACAAATATCAGGAAGTTCTGGAGCATCCCGATCTTAGGCCTGTTCACCTGCAGGATAGTTCCGGGCTTCGTTACGTTGAGATTGTCCTTTGAAAGCTCGACAGGAGGATAGAAGGAGCGCAACTGTTCATCGAGTGAAACTTTTGTATCCGGCGCCTGAGGCGCTGCGAACACAGAGGTTAGGAAAGCCCCACAAACGACGATTGTAGCTACAGTTATCGACCGCATCCTTATAAACCCCTCTTAAGAGAATTTGACTTTTTCAACATTAACCCCTCATCGACCCGTAAGCACATGTCTTTCCCGCTGGTAGGCGGCCTCATAACTGTATAGCGTAAGAATCGTGCCGGAGCGGCCCTTTTTTTCAAAAATAAGTTTCATTCAGCCGAACCGCTGCCTTTCAGTGGCACAGGGTCCTTGCTTTGTCGCCTTGCGTCAATGGGGCGAGACGCGGTTTTCGCCGCATGTCCTTCAAGGTCGGAAGTTCTTTTACCTCGCGCATCCGCCGGGCTGGATAGCACCCACATGGGAAGTTACGAAGTGTGTGGCTACGAGGGCAGGCGGGACCGCCTGTTTTCGTGGGCTTTATTATCGATTCGCAACGCGAGCGCCCCGAACATGCCTACAGACAACTGCACTCATCCATGAGGCCTATCTTCGGCTGGTTGACGACGAAAAGTTCAAGTTGAGAATCGCGGCCACTTCTACGCTTTAGCCGGCATTCAGATGAGAAGAGTGCTCATCGATCATGCGCGTGCAGGAGATGCCGGCTGCGCGGCGCCGGGGCGGTGCATGAGTCGATGGACCACATCAAGGTCGCGACAGAAGGCCGAAGTATATACTTTTGCTCCTTGACGAGTCGCTTCAGGCACTGCAGAGACTGGGAACATGCAAGGAGCTGGCTACTGACAAGGATGCACGGAGGCGCTTAAAGGGCGAAGCTTCATGACACCGGAGATCTACGACCAGGCGAAAAGGATTATTGAGCAGTCGGAAGAACTTCCGGAGGCGATTCGGAACGAACACATCGAAAGACTGTGTGCCGGTAAGCCCGAACTTCTCAGTTACATTCGGCATGGCATCGATCACGTACGCAGCCGACTACGACGAAATCATCGGCGCGATGCAACATTTGGTTGGACCGACAAGAACGGCCCGGCGCCCAACATCCAGCCGCGGTTCGTCAGCGTGGATATCGTTGGGTCGATAGCGGTCGTTCGTCTGTTCGTCTTGAAGTTGATGACTGGTCGGGCGCACTTGCAGGTGCTGGGGTCGGCCACATTGCCCTTGCCATCTTTCGCAAAATCTGCAAAAGTAGAGTTCTGGCGAACAAAAGGCGAATATGGGCGCGGCGATTTTACAGCTTCGGAGCGAACTTCAGGCACGTTTCGATGCCCCTTTTGGAATCGCTAAACGCAGTGAGCAGAGGCATTTAGCGACGGGAATTGAAGCGATAGATCGCCTCATCGGCGGGGGCGTTCCCTGTGGTACCCTGACTGAGATCTGCGGAGCGGAATCGAGCGGCCGGACGGCGTTGATGTTCGCGCTTTTGAGCGAATCCACACGGCGAGGGGAGTGTTGCGCATGGATCGACGCGGCGGGTGTGTTCGATCCCACATCGGCGGCGGAGGTGGGGGCGGACCTGGAGCGGGTGCTGTGGGTGGATTGCGGAGGCAATGCGGAGCATGCGCTGAAGTCGGCGGATCTGCTGATTCAGGCGGGCGGGTTTGGGCTGGTGGTGCTGGATCTGGCGGATACGCCGGCACGCGATGCCCGGCGGATTTCGCTCGCTTCGTGGTTCCGGCTCCGGCATGCGGCGGAGCGGACGGGCGCGGCTTTGGTTGCTGTGGAGCGGGAGACGCATGCGCGGTCTTGTTCGGCGCTGCGGATCGGCATGAAGCGGAAGCAGCCGGTGTGGGTGGGGAAACTGCTCCGGGGGTTGGCGCTGCGTGCCGAGAGCGATAAGCATTATCGGGTGCAGACGGCGGAATTTGTCGCTGTCAGGTGAGCCATGTACGCGTGTCTGCATGGTCCGGGGAATTTGCCGTTGCTGGTCGAGTGCGCGCGTGGGTTTTCGCCGCATATCGAGGAGAATCCGCCGGATTCGGCGATCTTCGATGCGCGGGGGCTGGAGGCGCTGCATGGGCCCCCGGCGGCGCTGGCGGCGGAGATCGAGCGGCGTGTGGGGGTGAAGGTGAATATCGCGATTGCGCCGAATCCGGATGCGGCGCTGCATGCGGCGCGGGGGATTGCGGGGATCACGGTGATCGAGACGGGCAAGGAAGCGGCGGCGCTGGCTCGGCTGCCGGTCAATTTGCTGAGCGCGGCGTTTCATAATTCTGAAGTGGCCGAATCGCTGCATTTGTGGGGGATTCGCACGTTTGGCGAGTTTGCGAAACTGCCTCCGCTGGGGGTGGCGGCGCGGCTGGGCGATGAGGGTGTGGAACTGCAGCGGCTGGCGCGCGGGGAGGGCTACCGGCGGCTGCGGCCGATTGAGGATCCGCTGGAGTTCGAAGCTGAGCTCGAGCTGGAGTATCCGGTGGATTTGCTGGAGCCGCTGGCGTTTGTGATGGCGCGGCTGTTGAAGGAGATTTGCGAGCGGTTGGCGGCGCGGGCGCTGGCGACGAATGAGATCCGGCTGAATTTGACTTTGGAAAACGCGCCGGTTCATGCGACTTCGCTGAAGCTGCCGGTGCCGATGCTGGATCAGAAGGCGTTTCTGAGGATGCTGCAGCTGGATCTGAGCGGGCGTCCGCCGGTGGAGCCTGTGGTGAAGGTGCATATGGCGGCCGAGCCGGTGAAGCCGCGGCGGATGCAGCAGGGGCTGTTTATGCCGTCGTCACCCGAGCCAGAGAAGCTGGAGTTGACGGTGGCGCGGGTGCGGCATCTGGTGGGCGCGGGGCGGGTGGGGAGTCCGGAGATTCTGAATACGCATCGGCCGGATGGGTTTGCGATGCGGGCGTTTGCTCCCGATGTTTTAAGGGGAAGCGTTGGCGTAAGTTCGGTTGCGGCTGCGCCCGAGTTGCCCAGGTTGTGTTTGCGGCGGTTCCGGCCTCCGCGTTATGCGCAGGTTTTGGTGGTGAACCGGCAGCCTGTGCGGGTGATGTCGCCTTCGGTAAGCGGGCGGGTGGCGATGGCGAAAGGACCGTGGCGGACTTCGGGGGAGTGGTGGAGGGATGACCGATGGAATCGGGACGAATGGGATGTGGCGCTCGATTCGGGCGGGGTTTACCGGATTTATCAGGAGAACGATTCGGGGCGCTGGTTTGTGGAGGGTTCGTACGATTAATGGCGTTGATATAATCGAGAAAGTGCCTCTGAGCGGGTGTGGCCTAGCGGTCGGGCTGTAGCCTTCCAAGCTACCCACACGGGTTCGACTCCCGTCACCCGCTCCAGTTTAAACCAGGTGAGATAGTTTGCCTGAGTGTTCAAAATTGAACAGCAGACCATTTATTTATCTGGAAAACTGGCGCGGAGGAGAATTGTATGACGGCAGGTGCAATGACGACAAGAATAATAGTGCTGGCGGCGGCGACGGCTTCATTAATGCTTGCCGGAGATGGTAGCTGGACCGAAAAGCAGGTTACGACAAACCTGGCGGCTATCCAGACCAACATGGTGGAGTGGGTGAAGGCCAATGAGACCAAGAGAGCCGATTGCGAGGCTCTGGTAAAGAAGATCGTCGGTTCCAGCGGGGTCGCCGGCCCTGCGGATACCAGGTTCCAGGGCAAGATTGTGTATCACGATACCGACGCCAGAAACAGCTGTACGCTGTTCTTCACCGGCAACGGTAAAGAGGGACAGATTGTAGGAATTGGTTTCCACACGGGAAATTCGAGCGAAGTTTATAACCTTTACTATAAGAATCCCGCGTGGCCTGTGCCGACGTCGGGAATGTCGCTGGCGAGAGATTACGCCGCGCACTGAGAAGAAGAAGAAGAAAAAGTAACGCGGCGGCTTTTTCTTCAATCACTGAACCAGACTGGAGCGCTCCATCTCCACGTCGCAGCTGGATTCAGGTGGACGCGTTCTTCGACCCCTCCGAGGCTTGAGGAACGCGCCGAGCCTGCCACTCACGACGACGTAGAGGGCATCGCCCGCGTCTCAGGCTCGATTCACGAGGCGTCAATTGTGCTGGCAGTTTTTCCGGCGTTGCTTTCGGCGCAAATCGCTCCTGCGGCGGCGGATTAAAAGGCCTGTATCAATCGAAGAGCGTGGCGGACGAGTCGGCTCCGGGCCCGGACCGAAGCACGACGAGGGTTAATGACGCGTTCGTGAAACTATTTCGCGAAAACTCCGACATCAAGTCCGAGTACAACGTTTGCATGCCGAATCCGCCGGCGAACCAGGATCGGGCGGACGAAGTAGCATCAGGAATGAAACCGGGAAACGGTAGCCTTCAGTCCTTCAGCCACGGTTGACAGTTCCTTAGCGCTGGTCCGGACATGATCGCTACCGCTGGCCATATCGCTGGCGGCGCGGTCGACGTTGCCAATATCTTTGGCGATCTCGCGTGAAACCTGCGAGGTTTCCGCGACCCGGGAATTGGCGTCGTTGACGCCGATCGACGCTTCAGCAATGTTCCGCGCGATGTCCTTCGTTGCGGCCGACTGCTCCTCAATGGCGGCAGCAATGGAAGACACAATGTCGCTCACATCCTGAATCACAGTGGCGATTTTGCCGATTTCCTGGATTCCGCCCGCGGTGGCTGTCTGAACTCCGGCGATCCGGGCCTTGATGTCTTCAGTCGCAGCAGCGGTCTGCTGGGCGAGGGCTTTGATTTCGGTGGCGACAACGGCGAAGCCCTTCCCCGCGGCTCCGGCGCGCGCGGCTTCTATGGTGGCGTTGAGCGCCAGCAGATTGGTCTGCGATGAAATTTCCGTGATCGCCTCGGTCACCTTGCCGATTTCTCTTGCCGCCGCGCCCAGTTCGTTGATCTGTTCAGTGATGCGGGCTGCCTGGCGAGTGGCATCGCCGGTAATCCGGCGCGCTTTCTCGGAGTTCTGCGCAATCTCGCCGATGGTGGACGTCATCTGCTCCGTCGACGAGGCCACATGGGCGAGATTCGTGGTGGTTTGTTCCATTCCGACTGCGACAGACGAGATATTGGAACTCATCTCTTCCGCAGCGGCGGAAACGGAATGGGCGTTGTCGGAAGCCTGGCGCGACCCGGCCGTCATCTCGCCGGAACTGGCCATCAGTTCGGTCGAAGAAGACGCCAGAATCTGGATGCCGCCGGCGATTTCCTGAATCATCTTGCGAAGTCCTACGATCATGGTTTGCATGGCGCGCGCCAGAATGCCGATCTCGTCCTGTCGCGTCTGAAGTTCCTGGTCCAGATCGCCAGAAATATCTCCCTGCGCGATTCGATCGAGGCGCTCAGCGGCCACGGCCAGAGGCGCCGCGATGCTGCGGGTAAGCAGAAAACCGCCAAAGCCCGCGAGCAGAATTGCGAAGACACCTCCGACGATCACGACTGTCATTACCGTGCTCGACATATCGGCCCGTTTCTTCTCGTTCTCCTCGGACAGCTTTTCCTGCCATGCCGCCGCCTCTTTCGACTTGGCGCGCATAGCGAGCGAGACGGACGACGACTGCGCAAACCCTTCAACGGCATCCCCGAAATGGCCGGCACGAAGCGACGAAATGATGCGGTCGTTGGCGTTGGCGTTGGCCCTGGCCAGTTCCGCCATATCCATGCCGTGCTGAATGCTCTGCGGAGTGTTGAGCCGCGCTTTAAAATCCGCCAGAACCGCTAGCCGGTCCTTCCGAAGATCCAGAATCTGGGCGGCCAGTTCGTCGGTTGCTCTCTTCGAAACCAGTATTCGTCCCATGGTTTGGCCGAGCGCCGATGTGTCCGCCGCGATCGCTTCGGCCAGCCGCGCCCTGGTCACACTGCCTACGGACTCGCTTGCCAGATTCTTTGTCGTCTGAATTCCCCAAAGCGACAGCGCGGAGATGCCCGCCAGAAGGGCGGCATTGATCCCAAGAATGGCGCCGATTTTCCGGCCAATTTTCATGTTCAGTAGAAATGTCATTGTTTGTCGATAGCTCGGGCAGCCACAGATAGCCCTGCTTAGATATCGACAAACCGAGACACTTCTTTAGGGCCGGATTTTCCGGACAAAGAACCGGCGGCTTCGACTGCCGGTGTTTACAGGCTCAATACAAGCGCGTTAAAAAGCAACTTAAATGTCAGATAGCTTTGTGCCCGGTATTGCGGTCGCATTCCGAAAAGGACGATATGCCCGCTGCCGGATCTGGCGTCGATCAGCGCGGTCTTGCCCGCGATATGGCTTTCTCCCAGCAGCCAGCCGGAGGCCAGGACCTTGCTTTCGGGATATTTCGCGACCGCGCCCTCGGAGGTGTCCCACGCCGGACTTGCCTCGACCCAGATCGGGACGTCGGCCGGGAGTCCGCGCGTCAGCGGGTTGGATTTATCGAGATGTACGTTTAACAGCGATCCGGGGCAGTAGAAATCCTTAGCCCCGACTCCGGCCAGGGCGTTCTTAGCCTGAACGCCAAGATGGGCTGTGGCATATTCCGATGCTTTATTGAGGAATACGAGAGTACCGCCCGCCGAGGCGAACTGGCGCAGCGCCTCGGTGCCCTTGTCGCCGATTCCTCCCGTATACTCCGGCGGCATCGCGTTGCCGCCGCGACCGTTTTGGATCAGGTTCGTCTGCTCGTCGGCGAAGACGATGCTGTCGAACTTCGCTTTGAGGTCGCCCGCCTGGATATCGGCATTGCGGAGGGTGGTGTAGGCGAAGCCAAATTCCTCAAGCAGCCAGCGGGTCCAGCCTTCGTCCATGTTGGCGTTGAAGCTTTGGTAGAGACCGATGCGGGGTTTGCGGATTTCATGCCAGCCCGCGCCGTGCGAGGCAATGGCAAAATCGCCGGCATCGTTACGCCAGATCGACCTGCCGGTCTTCCAGGCGTTGGTGGCGGCCTTCCAGCCATCGCTGTCGGAGGCGGGCATCGTGTTTGATACGGCTTTAGCGTCGAGCGATGCCTTGTGAAGGCCCGATACGGGCCGATCGACAAACTTCGAATCCACTCCGAACAGCATGGGCAGCGTGTGGGCCGTGACGTCATAAGGGCGCTTGGGCGGGCCACCGGGATAAAGCAAATCGTTGGGATAATGCTGCACTTCGAGCAGAGACTTCGCCCATCCGGAATAAGGCTGCTGAAAGGGGATCACATAATTGCCGGCCGCGTCCTGGCTGATCTCAACCTGACCGAATGCCAGGGTCTCGAGCATCTTGCGGGTGGCGCCGGGGTCGGCTTGATCCTTCGAAATTACGGCGCCCCAGGGCGACGTCCGCGCTACCTGATGCTGCGCCACCTTGTAGAAGTTGCGCAGCATGTCTTCGCGATGGATGGCGGCGTTATAGAGCAGCGATTCATAGGCCGTTTCCTGGTAATCGATTATGTCGCGAATGGTCCAGGTGCCTCCCTGCCACGGCTGGAGATAATTCCAGCTGCGCTCCCGCGGATCGTAGCCCAGAGCGGTTTCGTCGATCTGTTCTTTGGTAATGGTGATGGGCGTGGCGAGGCGCGCGCTGGCCGATTCGGTCAGGATGCGCAGGCCTCCGTGAAACGCCTGGTAATGGCGCGACGGGGTCCAGAAATCGTAGGCCGCGTGGATGGCGATGCCTTCTTTGCCGGCCGCCGTCATGTCCGACGCCATAGACGTTCCCATCATGTTCATTTCCTGGGAGAGGATGGGATCGATATTTGGCTCGTTCGGATCGCCCCACGGCGGGATGAACATGCGCGATGCGCCGGCGCCCTGCTGATGGACGTCGTAGACGATTTCGGGATGCCAGACGCTGTGCAGTTGCGAAATGGTGGCGCGAGTTTCGGGTTGGGAGAAGATGTACCAGTCGCGATTATTATCGTGGCCCACGTATTTCTGCCAGAGCCACGGCGGGCTGGTGCCTTCCCATTTGGTGTTGAGAGTTTTGCGATACCACTGGGTGACGATATCGACGCCGTCGGGATTGATGGAGGGCACCAGCAGCAGAATCGTGTTGTGCAGGATGGCGTCGAATTTCGGGCTGCTTTCGGTAATCAGGCGGTAGGCGAACTCGACGGCGCTGTGGGTGGAGGCGACTTCGGTGGCGTGAATAGTGCACGTCATCAGCACGATATTGCGGCCCTGTTTGAACATCTCCTCGGCCTGTTCGGGAGTGGTCAGGCGAGGGTCGGCCAGGCGGCGCTGAATCTCCTTATAGGTATCGAGATGGCGAAGCGCTTCGGGGTCGGCGATGGTGGCGACGATCATGGGCCGGTTTTCGGCGGTGCGGCCGTATTCGGTTACCTGGATGCGGTCGCTCGATTTCGCGAGGGCATAGAAATAGGAGACGACCTTGTCCCAGTCGAGCAGTTCGCGATCGACTCCGATTTTGTGGCCGAAGTGGGATTCGGGGGTGGGGACCTGAGCGGTGGCGGCAGTAGCCAGGGCCAGAGCGAGGAAGAGGGTGCGGATGCGCATATTGAGAAGATTATAGGGGAGTCTACATGGTATGGTTCAAACAGCCATACGAGTATGGCAGGAATGGATGTATGAAGAAGAAGACTTTCAATGTGGACGAGAAGCTCATGCGAGAAGCGAAAGCGGCGTGCGGCGCGAGTACCGAGACGGAGACCGTTCGGCTTGGCCTTGAGGCTTTGGTGAGGCACGCGGCGTATCAACTGGCGAGAACGTTCGGGGGCTCGGAACGGGGCCAGGAACAGATTGATGTTCCGCGGCGCAGAGAAAAGCCCGCGCCCAAACGCCGGGTGGCGTGATGGTCCTGGTCGACACTTCTGTCTGGATCCACTTCCTTTACGGCCAAGAGCCTTATTTGAAGGAACTCGACCGGCTCCTGGCAAAAGGCGAAGTCTCCGGACACGAACTGGTTTATGGCGAGCTCTTCATTGGGGACCGGGGAGGTCGCGCCAGACTTCTGGCCACATACGAGCGGTTTCCTCAGGCATCGATGGTCCCTCACAGAGAGGTTGTCGCGTTTACCCGGCTTAAGGGCCTTCACGGCCGGGGAGCGGGCTGGATTGACATCCATTTGCTGGCTTCGGCGATTGTTGGAAGAATGCCGCTCTGGACGGCGGATCCGCGTTTGGAGGTGCTGGCTCGGGAGTTCGGCGCGGCTTATGAAATGGCTTAACATAAAACAATGGTGACCGCGCAGGACCTGGAAATCTATCGCGTCGAGGATTTCGAGAACCTTCCGGTCGATGGTCTTTGGGAGGTTGCGGACGGGAGAGCGATTCTTCTGCCGGGCAATGAGATCGATCATCAGGAGATCGCCGCTGAGATCCACGCGCGAATATCCGCAGTTCTTGTCGCACGGGGCCATGGGCGATTGCTTTGGACAGTCAATCTTGATATCCCGCCCTATCCCGGCGAAGGTTTCCGCACCCGAGTCCCGGACCTGGTGATTTTTGAGAATCGTCCTTCCGGTAAGCGCTTCGGTTTGGGCGAAGCGCCGGAGATCGCGATCGAAATTCTTGCCACGCGAAGGGGCAATGTCGAACGGACGGAGAAGATCGACGATTATTCCCGGGCCGGAGTGGGTGAATACTGGCTGGTGGATCCGTTTGAACGCTGTGTCGAAGTCTACCGGTTGGCGGGAAACCGATACGCGCTGCCCGAAATCGCAACGGAACAAATTGACTCAGTCGCGATGTCCGGCTTGCGGTTCGACCTGCGCGGCATGTTCTCCTGATTTCAGTCTTCAGTTTCCTGTGGGATCGCGATCGATATGGTCAATAACGATCATGTCGACCCGGCTCTTTCCGGACTGCAGTTTCAGGCCGAGTTGAGAGGAGAGCGCTTTCTCCAGCGGCACGCCGAATTCCGTTTCGGTTGCCCGGTCCGGAACGAAGGCCAATTTGAATTCGTAGAAACCGGTAAGGCCTGTCGCGTCTCTTACAGGCTTGCCCAGGTGCAGGGATAAAGCCGAGACCAGAGTTTCAATGCGAGCGACGCCGTTGAACGTGAAGCCGCTGCCGGAATACGACCACACCGCACAGCCGTTATCGAGGTCTCCGGCGCTCAGGTGGCCGCAGATCGGCGCCCACGTGTCGGGTGCCTTCTTCAGCCTGACTGCCGCTTTTGCCTCGACGAGCTCGGCGGCCGGCATTTCTCGGGGCTCTCTATGGGCGGCCATATGGAAGCGCTGTTCCAGCATGGTGCGCAGCATCGGTACGATTTGCTCTCGCGTGGTGTTGGGAGGAACTCTTGCGGCAGAGTCGAGAAGGTCTGTATCCAGCCAGTTGGGGCCGACGATCTGGTAGTGCTGGGCCGGCCCGAAGGCTCCCAGCACTAACAAAGACACTGGGCATGACGAACAGACCAGGTTTGTGGATTCAGGCATGCCGGGCCCTCCGCTCCATTTGGGCAGGCGAGTCGCGTTCGATGCGCTGGGTTTAACGGAGACGACTTCAAATGCCGGAGCGGCGTGCGTATTCTGACCGCGCAAGGCGCTCAGTGAAGCGAGAACAACCGCCAATGTGGTGAGCCTCATGTTCTGAGGATAGTTGAACGCAGCCTGGGCGATATTATTGGATCAGCTATGCCGATCTACGAATATCTTTGCCAGGACTGCGGGAACAAGTTTGAAAAACTGGTTCGCAGAACAGACGATGCGCTTGAAGCCGGGTGCCCCTCCTGCGGGCAGAAACATCTGCAGCAGGAATACTCCACCTTCGCCGCGCGCGCGACAGAAGGCTCTTCCGCGCCCAGCCCGATGGGCGGTGGGTGCCCGTCGGGGATGTGCCAGAACCCTGGCATGTGCGGTCGCAATTAATGATGACAGACCCGGAAATTCTCGACCCCGCGGCCGGCGAGTTTCTGCATGCGCTGCACCGCAAATTTGACGACCGCCGGATAGCGCTGCTCGAACGCCGCATTGTGCGCCAGCAGGAGATTGACGAAGGCGCACTGCCGGATTTTCTTCCCGAAACCGCGCATATCCGCGAATCGGACTGGACCGTGGCGCCCATCCCGGCCGATCTACGGGACCGCCGGACAGAGATTACCGGGCCAACGGATCGCAAGATGGTGATCAACGCCCTTAACTCCGGCGCGAGCATGTTCATGACGGATTTCGAGGATGCCAACTCACCCACGCCGAGCAACATGATCGAAGGCCAGCGCAATCTGATGCAGGCCATTCGCCGCACCATTTCATTCACGGGTCCCGAAGGCAAGCAGTATCAACTCAATGAGAAGACCGCCGTGCTGCTGGTGCGTCCGCGCGGGTGGCATCTTGTCGAAAAACATTTTCTGGTGGATGGGGCGCCGATTTCCGGTGGTCTGTTCGATTTCGGGCTTTACTTCTTTCACAACGCCGCTGAGTTGGTGAAACGCGGCTCGGGACCGTATTTCTATCTGCCGAAACTGGAATCGCATCTCGAAGCCCGGCTCTGGAACGATGTATTCGAATTCTCCCAGGACTATCTCGGCATCCCGCAGGGCACCATTCGTGCGACGGTTCTGATTGAAACCATCCTCGGCGCGTTTGAGATGCATGAGATTTTATACGAGCTTCGCAAGCATTCGGCCGGACTGAACTGCGGGCGGTGGGATTACATTTTCAGCTTCATCAAGAAATTCCGAAACAAGCCCGAGTTCATGCTGCCGGATCGCGCGCAGGTCACCATGACTGTCCATTTCCTCGCGTCTTATGTGGATCTGCTGATTCAAACCTGCCATAAACGCGGCATCCATGCGATGGGCGGAATGGCGGCGCAGATTCCGATTAAGAACGATCCCGAGGCTAACGACCGTGCGCTGGAAAAGGTCCGCCAGGATAAGCTGCGCGAAGTGAAGGCGGGGCACGATGGCACATGGGTGGCGCATCCGGGACTGGTTAAAGTGGCGAAGGACGTTTTCGACGAGTACATGCCGCAGCCCAACCAGATCGACCGCAAGCGCGAAGAAGTGCATGTCACCCAACAGGACCTGCTCATGGTCCCGAAGGGCACCATCACCGAAGGCGGATTGCGCCTGAATGTGGATGTCGGGATTCAGTATCTCGAAGCCTGGCTGCGCGGCAACGGCGCCGTGCCGATTTATAACCTTATGGAAGATGCGGCTACGGCAGAGATTTCGCGCGCCCAGGTGTGGCAGTGGGCGAAACATGGCGCGAAGCTGGTAGACGGCCGTCCGGTTACGCCCGAACTGGTGAAAACGACCATCGGCGAAGAGCTGGCAAAGATGAAGGATCGCGCGGGGGCTGAGCGATTTGCGAAAGGCAAGTATGAAACCGCGGCACAGCTTTTCGAAAAGATGATGCTGTCGGGCGAGTTCAACGACTTCCTGACTCTGCCCGCTTATCAGTTTCTGGATTAGTTGTCGGTGGGCTTTTCGGCGTGGTCGATCACGAGCGTCGAAATGGGGCCTTTGGTCGATTCCAGTTTGAGGCCGAGTTGCTCCTGAATCGCGGCGAAGAGGTCGTGTTTGCCCGTGTCGGTGGCGACAGGCGTTTTTGCAAACGCTCCTTCGAACTGAATGTCGTCGGGCGCGAAAGTCAGATCGAAATCATACCTGCCGGAGAGCCCGGTTCGGTCGAGTACCGGCCGATCGAGAACAGCCCGCTGCATTACCGATGCCAGTTCGCCCATGGTCGCATAACGGGCCGGCATATTAGCGCCATCGGGACTCAGAACGAATACCAGAGGCGGAGGTCCTTCCGGCGCCGCATCGGGATCGAATTTGCTTTTCGTCAGCCTCGGTCCGCCCTTCGCGACGGTCAATGCGTAGATAGGGAACTCTTTCTCTTCGCGATGAAAGGTGAGTTTGAAACGGTCGGCGAGCATCCTGCGAAGCATCGCCATTTGTTCATCGAGAGTGGGCCGGACGTTGCCGGGCGATTGAGCGACAATCTCATACTTATCGGATTCTACCCATGCTGGACCGCCTGAGACGGCTCGGGGCGTCAGATTGTATGCCGCCTGAATCAGGGTTTTCAGGCTGTGATTTCTCGCCTGAAAACGGTTGGTGCTTTGCATCCTGATATAGCGGCCGCGGAGATCGGGGTCGGCTGGTTTGATGGTGGCGACTTCGAAGGCGTCGAATCGGGGACGGGCGGAGGGGGACTGCGCGAGGATCGCGCACGCGGCAAGAAGAGAGATGAAGTAATTACAATCCAGCTTTGTCCTTCAGGAGCGCAACATCGATTTCGAGCGCCGTCATGGTCTTATTGAGATCCTTCATGTCGTTCTGCATCATCTC
>Ga0302319_10010225_pt1 | contig 17932 bp, 11 predicted proteins | sample Bog_T0_2_FD_203319 | JGI IMG/M metagenome (GOLD analysis project Ga0302319, IMG submission 203319) | Peat permafrost microbial communities from Stordalen Mire near Abisko, Sweden - Bog_T0_2 | ecosystem: Environmental > Terrestrial > Soil > Wetlands > Peat | place: Sweden: Abisko, Stordalen Mire...
CGCGGCGTCCAGAAGCAGGAGTCCTCCACGGTCACCAGTGCGATGCTCGGCGCCTTTAAGACGCAGACGCAGACCCGCACGGAGTTCCTCACGCTGGTGCGGCAGAAGTAAGGCAGAGGATAGAAGGTAACCCAAAGGAGAGAGCCGGAAGGCCTCTGCTTCCGGCCATTCTTCCTACCATCTACGCGGAGAAGCTGCTTCTGCCACACTGTAGAAGCATGAATGGACTCCTGGTGCTCGACAAACCGGCCGGCATGACCTCGCACGATGTGGTCGCGATCGTGCGCCGTGCGACCGGTGAGAAGTCTGTCGGGCATCTCGGCACACTCGATCCGATGGCCACCGGAGTTCTGCCGCTGCTGTTGGGCAAGTACACGCGTCTGGCGCAGTTCTTTGGCCACGCAGAGAAGCACTACACAGGCGCTATTCGGTTCGGCTTCGCGACGGACACGTTTGACGCGGAAGGCGAGCCGGCCGCCGCGCCGCAGGTCCTGCAGCAATCGCTTAGCGAGCTGCGTCAACTCGCACTCCGCTTTCACGGCGAGCTCGACCAGATGCCGCCGGTCTTCTCCGCCAAGAAGATCAACGGCGTCCCCGCGCACAAGCTGGCGCGCGCTGGAAAGGACGTTCCGGTCAAGCCCGCGCGCATCACGATTCACAGCTTCGAACTCACCGCGCTGAATGGCGATTTCGCCAGCTTCACCATGCACGTGTCTTCGGGTGGTTACGTGCGGAGTGTTGCCCACGAACTCGGCGCGCTGGCCGGTTGCGGAGCGCACCTCGCCACGCTGCGTCGCACCCAGGCCGGAGACTTCACGCTGGCACAGGCGATCTCACTCGACGAACTGAAGGCCCTCACACCCGCCGAGATCGAAGCCCGTCTCCCGCATCCGCGCTCGCTGCTGCAGGAACTGCCCTCAGTCACAGTAGACGAGCAGACCGAAGGTCGCATCCGCAACGGCATGCAGGTCAACGTACCGGAGTTCTCCAGTGCGCCGCTGGTCAAAGTCTTCACCGGCCCGCGCGACCTGCTGGCCATCGCCCGCCGCGTGGCCGGAACGCTGGTGCAGCCGTTCGTGGTGCTGGGCTAGCTTTAGTGCTTAGAACGTCGTCATCCTGAGCGGGGCAAAGGATCCCCGCATTTGCAGCTACTTCCTCAGCATCGGCTGTATCAACTTATCCACATTCACCGCCACCTGCTTGTTGCCCTGCGCGGTGGCGTGGGTGTGGTCGTCCTGGATATCACCGGGCACTCCATAGACGTCCTGCAGCAGAAACGGCAGCAGCGGCACGCGGTACTTCTTCGCGAGCGAGGGGTACATGGCATTGAAGCCCGCGATGTAGTCATGCCCGTAGTCGGGCGGCAGCGTAATGCCCGCCAACGCGACCTTCGCCCCGCTCGCCTGGAGCCGCGCGATCATCGTATCGAGGTTGGCCTGGGTCTGCTCCAGCGGCAGCCCGCGCAGGCCGTCGTTGCCGCCGAACTCCAGCACTACGATCTGTGGGTGCTCGGCGAGCACGTGGCCGATGCGCTCCAGCCCATCCTTGGTGGTGTCGCCGCTGATGCCCTGGTTGCCGATGCGGTAGCGATAGCCCTGCGCGTCCAATAGCCGCTGCAGGTCGTCCGGATAGCTCTCGCCAGGATCGGTGCCGTAGCCCGCGGTCAGGCTGTCGCCGAAGCACACAATCACCGGTCGCGTGTCTGGAGGGTCAGCGGCGACAGAAGGCTGTGCCTTCGGCGCCTCCGCAACAGGAACACCCGCTACACGCGGCCCCTCGTTGCCGGAAGACTGCCGGCAACCCTCCGCGGCCTGCCCGAGAGTCAAAACAGATAAGATAGTGACATAGCCCAGAACTCTCACAGATACAGTTTATCCATCATCTCCGCACCAGAGGCCAAAACTGTTGACCGACATCGCCGTCTCTACCGAAGCCGCCGCTCCAAGTCCGATGATCGTCGTCGACGCCCTGCGCAAGTCGCTGCGCACCGGCACCACCACCGTGGACATCCTCAAAGGTATCGACTTCACACTCGCGCGCGGGGAGTTTGCGGCCATCATGGGCGCTTCGGGCTCTGGTAAGTCCACGCTGCTCGGCCTGCTCGCCGGGCTCGACAACCCCAGCTCCGGCAGCGTCTCACTGAACGGTACCGTCATCAGCTACCTTGCGGAGGACAAGTTAGCTCAGTTGCGCGGCAAGACGGTCGGCTTTGTCTTTCAGAGCTACCAGCTCATCCCTACGCTCACCGCGCTGGAAAATGTGCTGCTGCCCTACGAACTCAACGACGACACCGGCGGCCGGAAGAACGGTCTGGACCGCGCCAGGCAGTTGCTGGACTCGGTGGGTCTCACGCCGCGACTCGACCATTATCCGGTGCAGCTCTCCGGCGGCGAGCAGCAGCGCGTTGCGCTGGCGCGCGCCTTTATCCTGCGCCCTCCCATCGTCCTGGCCGACGAGCCTACCGGCAACCTCGACACCACCAACGGCCAGCACATCCTCGACCTGCTGCTGCACCTGAACCGTGTCGAGGGCACCACGCTGGTCCTCGTTACGCACGACCCCGCGCTGGCCGCGCACGCCGGCCGCATCATCACACTGCGCGATGGGCTTGTGGTTAGCGATGAATCCAAAGCCGTCAGCGAGGAACGAAAAGCCACTGCAGTCCAGGCAGGGGCGTAGCCGGTGGCCGCGCTCTCCACCGCAACCGCCGCGCGCATCGCCACTCGCGAAATGCATTCCTCGCGTGGCAAGTTCTTCTTCGTGGTGCTCTCGGTCGCGATTGGCGTGGCCGCGCTCACCGGCGTGCGCGGCTTCTCCGCATCCTTCCGCACCATGCTTACACTGCGCGCGCGCAGCATCATGGCTGGCGACCTCTCCGCCAAGACCACTCAGCAGCTTACCCCGGCTGAGCAGGCCGGGCTCGACCGCATTGCGGCTGAAGGCGTTGACTCCACGCAGGTCACCGAGCTCAACTCCATGGCCTCCGCCGCGGGCTCGCTTGACCCACTGCTGGTTTCGGTCAAGGCCGTCGACCCGGACAAGTACCCCTTCTACGGCGCGGTCGATCTGGTGCCGTCGTTGCCGCTGGCACACACGCTCACGCCCTCCACGGTCGCGGTCGCGGACGACTTGCTCATCAGGCTCCATCTGCAACTGGGCGATTCCGTCAAGCTCGGCAATGGCCTCTATCGCATCGTGGCAGTGGTAAAGAACGAACCGGACCGCCTGTCTGGATCGTTTGCTGCTGGGCCGCGTATTCTGCTCTCGCAGGCGGCGCTGGACGACTCCGGTCTGGTGGGCTACGGCTCGCGCGCCTCGCGCCGTTATCTCTTCAGGATTCCGCAGATTCATCCCGGCATCGCCAGCTCCGATGCCGCCGTAGCTGCACTCAAGTCGCGCCTCGAGACCCAGCTGCCCACCGCGCAGATTACCGACTACCGCGAGGCCAGCCCCGCTCTGGCCAACGGCCTCGACAGCTCCACGGCCATCCTCTCGCTCATGTCGCTGGTCGCGCTGGTGTTGGGCGCGGTCGGCGTGGCCATGGCCATGCGCGCGCACCTGCAGCAGAAGCTGGACTCCATCGCCATCATGAAGGCTCTGGGTGCGGGCTCGCTGCAGGTAATGAAGATCTACCTGCTGCAAACTCTGCTGCTGGGTCTCGCCGGAGGTCTGCTCGGCGTGTTGCTTGGCCTCGGGGTGCAGGTGGCCTTCCCACTCTTTCTCGCCAAGCTGCTGCATATTACTCCAGACTTTCAGGTCGACCCTCGCGCTGTGTTCATCGGCCTGGCCGTCGGCCTGCTCACCACGCTGCTCTTCACGCTGCCCACGCTGCTGGAGATCCGCTCCATGCGCCCCATCCTCATTCTGCGCAGGGCTGTCGATGCGATTGATGTCACCTTCGCCGAGCGTGCCCGCCACTGGCTGACCAATGCGGCCAAGCAGCTGCCATCGTTCGCGGTCATCCTCGTCGGGTTGGGCTTCATCGCGGCGCGCGTCTCTGACTCCGCACTCACCGGAGAGATCTTCGCCGGCGCGCTGGTAGTCGTCCTGCTCTTCCTCTTCGCCATGTCGTGGGCCACGCTCTCGCTGCTGCGGCTCTTCCTCAATGGCACGCGACTGCGCCTACCTTCGGCGGTACGTCATGGACTCGCCAATCTCTACCGCCCCGGCAACCCCTCCGCTGGTTTGCTCGCCGCGCTGGGCCTCGGAGTCATGCAGATTATGACGGTCTACTTTGTGCAGCAGGCCGCGGTGCGCGAGCTGCACATCTCCACCGCAGCCAACCTGCCGAATGTATTCCTCGTGGACATCGCGAGCAACGAGGTGGACGGCGTGCGTGCGCTGCTGGCGCACCGGCCCGAAGTGCAGGGTCCACCGGAGATCGTTCCCGTGGTCAGCTCCCGGCTGCTCGCGGTGGACGGCGTGCCCGATGCTCAGCTCAAGCTGAACCACGCGCCGCGCGGCATGTTCCGCTCGCTCAACCTTACCTGGTCGCCCGCGCCGGACGCCCCGCCTCCGGGCTCGAAGGTCATCTCCGGACAGTGGTGGACCGCGCAGCAGTCGGCGGACGCCGCGCAGCGTCCGCTGGTCGCTGTCGGCAAGCAGGCCGCCACGCGGCTCAACGTGCATCCCGGCCAGCAGATGACCTTCGCCGCGCAGGACGCCGAGTTCACCGCAACCGTCGCCGCCATCTTCGACACGGACAGCCGCCACGCCTACTCGCGTGCCGAGTTTGTCCTGCCGGAGCCGGTGCTGCGCGGCCTTCCCGTCGTCTGGTACGGCGGCGTCCACTGCGACCCCACATCCACCGCAGGTCTGCAGCGCGCTCTCTATGCGGCCTTCCCTACCATTACCGTCATCGACGTCGCCGCCACACTCGAGGTCGTGCGCCAGGTGATCCTGCAGATCACTTACGTGATTCAGTTCCTCGCCGCGTTCAGCATCTTTGCCGGCATTGTGATTCTCGCCAGCGCCATCGCCGGTACGCGCTATCGCCGCATCCGCGAGGTAGTGGTGCTCAAAACGCTCGGCGCCACACGACCGCGCATCGCCGCGATATTCTCCATCGAGTTCGCCGTGCTCGGTCTGGTGGCTGCTCTGGTCGGGCTGGTCTTCGCCAACATCACCGCAAAGCTCGTCCTGCACTATGTGCTGAAGATCGACTACCACTTCCAGCCGCTGCTCACGCTCTTCACGCTGCTGCTCACCGCCGCGCTGACGGTTGCCGCGGGCTGGCTGGCGAGCCATCGCGTGCTCGGCCAGAAGCCCCTTGAAGTCCTCCGCGAAGAGTAGCCGCCCCATTTGCCGTCATCCTGCGCGAGCCGCGCATCGGCGACAAATCGAACGCCTTCATCCTGAGTGCGGGGCGCAGCACCGAGTCAAAGGACCCCTGTATTTGGCATCTGTGACGCCCGCCCAACCTTGACCCCTCACCACACCCCACGTACACTCACTAAGGCGGCTGATTGTGGCTCCCGCCGAGCCTGCAGCTGCCGTAACAACCTGTTTTGCCCTCTCGTTCAATGGTAGGACTGACGACTCTGACTCGTCCAATCGGGGTTCGAATCCCTGGGGGGCAACCAAAAGCCTGCGCCCGCCAAACCTGCCTTCGGGCTACACTGGTCACCTCACGCTCACAATACGTTCTGGAGGTTCCATGCGCCCCTCGGCACTCTCGAAGTTCCTCGTTTCGGCATCGCTCGCTCTCGCCGTGCTCAACCTTGCTGGACCCGCAATCGCGCAGACAGCCGACCCCACTCCGGATGCGACGACCGACAAGTACATCTGGCTGGAAGACGTCTCCAGCCAGCGTTCGATGGCTTGGGTAAAGGCGGAGAACGCGCGTACCGCTGCGGTGCTCGAAGCCGACCCGCGCTTCGCCGCCTACCAGGCCGATGCGCTGAAGATCGCCGAAGACCCCAACCGCCTGCCTCTCCCCCAACTGCGCGGCGATGACGTCTACAACTTCTGGCGCGATGCCGAGCACACCCACGGCGTGCTGCGCAAGACCACGCTCGCCGATTACCTTGCCGCCAAGCCCGGCTGGCACACGGTCATCGACTACGACGCGCTCGGTAAGCAGGACAACGTGAAATGGGTGAGCAAAGGGCTGAGCTGTCTGTACCCCAATGACGAGTTCTGCATGGTCTCCATCTCGTCGGGCGGAGAAGACGCCGACACCATGCGCGAATTCGATTTAAAGTCCGGCAAGTTCGTCGAGGGAGGCTTCAGCCTGCCGCGCAGCAAGCAGGGCGTGAGCTGGCTGGACAAGGACACGCTGCTGGTCTCGCGCGAGTGGGGTCCCGGCACCATGACCAGCTCCGGCTACCCGTTCATCGTGAAGGTGTGGAAGCGCGGCACGCCGCTTGCCGACGCCAAGGAGGTCTTCCGCGGCCAACCCGGCGACCAGCTCGGGTCGTATGGCTTCACGGCGCACGACGCTCAGGGCGACGTGCTCACCATCTTCCATCGCGGCGTCACCTTCTTTGAGGGTGACGAGTTTGTTCAGACCCCCGGCGGCCTGCAGCCTCTATCGATCCCCAAGAAGGCCCGCGTCGTCGGTCTGCTGGACGGCCGCGTGCTGCTCAGCATTGAGGAGGACTGGACGCCCGCCGGTGGAAAGCAGAGCTTCGTACAGGGCTCGCTGCTGGAGATGAATCTGAAGGAGCTGCTTGCCGACCCCGCGCATCTGAAGCCGAAGATCGTCTTCGCGCCCACCGCGCAGGAGTTCCTCGACAGCGCCGAGACGACGAAGACTCGCCTGCTGATTACCACACTGAACCACGTGCGCGGTCGCGCCTATGTCTACACCCCCACCGTCAAGGGTTGGTCGAAGAAGCCGCTCAGCGTGCCGGACAACGTGACCGTCGGTATCGCCACCACCGATAGTGCCAACGATACCTTCTTCCTCAGCATCACCGGCTTCCTCACTCCGTCTTCCCTATGGCTCGGCGACGCAACAACCGCCAGCCTCAAGTTGGAAAAGACTCAGCCCGCGCAGTTCGACGCCTCCAACGATGTCGTAGAGCAACTCGAAGCCACCTCGAAGGACGGCACGAAAGTCCCCTACTTCGTCGTGCATCCGAAGGGGATGGCCGCCAACGGCGCGAATCCAACGCTGCTGAACGCCTACGGCGGCTTCCAGATCTCGGAGACGCCGCGCTACTCCGCAACCATCGGCAAGCTGTGGTTGGAGCACGGTGGCGTCTTCGTGTTGGCCAACATCCGCGGCGGCGGCGAGTTCGGCCCAGCCTGGCACGAAGCCGGCCTCAAGACCAACCGCCAGCGCATCTATGACGACTTTGCTGCCGTCGGCGAGGATCTGATTGCTCGCAAGATCACCTCGCCCGCGCACCTCGGCATCCTCGGCGGCTCCAACGGCGGCCTGCTCATGGGCGTAGAGATGACCCAGCACCCCGACCTGTGGCGCGCCATCGTCATCCAGGTGCCACTGCTGGACATGCTGCGCTTTGAGAAGATCGCCGCCGGCGCCAGCTGGGTCGGCGAGTATGGCTCCGTCACCGTCCCCGCTGAGCGCGCGTTCCTCGCCGGCATCTCGCCCTACAACCAGCTCAAGCCGGACGGGAAGTATCCTGAGCCGCTGATCTTCACCACCACCAAAGACGACCGCGTCGGCCCACAGCACGCCCGCAAGTTCGCCGCGAAGATGGAGGAGTTCCACGAGCCCTTCCTCTACGACGAGATCATCGAAGGTGGCCACGCCGCCGGCGCCGACCTCAAGGAGGAGTCCCGCACCGCCGCCGAGACCTACATCTACCTCACCCGCAAGCTCATGGACAAGACGATCACGCTTAAGACGCTCACGTTTCCGACCCTTGTAGAAGTGACTTCTCGGCCGTAGAGCCCCCAATTTTGTCATCTCGACCAGAGCGAAGCGCAGTGGAGAGACCCCTGTATTTGCCTTCTCGCTGCACGTTCCAACAACGGAAAGCCTCACCGCAGCTCCGCCGTTCGCAGAAACGCAAAGCTCCCATTCCCGTTCAACTGCACATTCTGTAGCCGCGCGGAGTGTATGACCACGTTGTCCGGATACCACAGCGGAATCCCTGGCAGGTCGGTCGCGAGAATGCGTTGCACCTCGACATTCTCTCGCCGCCGCACCTCCTGGTCGGTCTCCGCAGCGGCCGCCGTCAGCAGCGCGTCCACCTTTGGGTTGGAGTAGCGTCCGCGGTTAGCTCCCTTCGGCGGGAAGCTCTCCGTCGCGTACGTGTAGCGGAAGATGTCGGGGTCCTCGTTTGATCCGATCCAGCGCAGCAGGTACATCTGGAACGCACCCTTGGTGATGTCGGAGTAGAACGTGCCGAACTCCGTCGAGCGCAGCGTAAGCGCTATGCCCGCCTCGCGCAGCTCCGCCTGCATCGCCTGCGCGTCCAGCCGCGTGGTCTCGTCGCTGGAGGTCTTCAGCGTAAAGCGCAGCCGGACGCCGTCCTTGTCCGGCTTCAGTCCGGCCTCGTCCAACAGTCGTATTGCGCGCGCCACATCGTGCGGATACTGCGGCAGATCGCTCTCGCTCGCCGCCGCCCAGTGCTCCGGAGGCAGCAGCGTCTCCGCCGGCCTCGCCGCTCCGCGCCAGATCGAATCGATCAGCGCCTGCTTGTCGATCGCGCAGGCAATCGCCTGCCGCACCCGTGGATCGCGCAGCGCGGGGTCTGTCACGTTAAAGTTCGCGTAGACCACCCGCGCCCCCGGCCCGGTCTCCACACGCAGGTCCTTCTGTCCCCGCAGCGAGTGCACCATGTCCATAGTGAGCACATCGCTCTCCACATCGCCCGAACCCTTCTTCATCTCCAGCGCATTGGTGATGGTGTCCGGCACCACCGCAAAGCGCACGCGCTCAATCTTCGGCGCGCCGCCCCAGTAGCCCGGGTTGCGTTCGACAACAACTTCTTTGTCCTGCACCTGGTCAACAAACTTGAACGGCCCCGTACCGACCGGATGCATCCCCTCATCGCGCCCCGCGCCGCGCTCCACCACGCCGAACAGACCGTCGCTCAGGTTGAAGAGCAGGCTCGGATCGGGCTTGCTGGTGGTCACGGTCAACGTCAGCGGATCGCGCACCGCCACGGCCGTCACATCGGCAAACGCGCCGCCCTTGGCCGTGACCAGCGTGCCGTCCGTCATGCTGCGGATGGACCACGCCACATCGTCGGCGGTGAGCGGCTTGCCGTCGTGGAAGCGCACACCGCCGCGCAGATGAAAGACCCACGTCAGCGCATCGGGCCGCTCCCAGCTCGTCGCCAGCCACGGTTGTAGGTTGAAGTGCTCGTCCTTCTGCACCAGTGGATCGAAGATCAACTCGCCGACGCGCTCCGACTGCGCGTCGGTTCCTTGCCGCAGATCGAGATTGTTGGGGGAGCTTTCGATGAGAAAGTTTAACGTCCGTGAATCATCACTCTTGCTATGACATCCCACAAGAAGGAACAAGAAAATCATTGCGCTGCAACACGCGCTATTGCATTTGCCTTTCTGGTTTTCATTCCGAGCGTAGCGAGGAATCTGCTTCTCGCGAGCGAAGCGAGCGCTTCCGTATCGTTCGCTAGCCATGCGTCACCTTCCCCAGCACCACCGCCCGCCTGGCCCCCGTTGCGCTGGGCACATTGCCCGGCAGTCCATGCCACGTCAGCCAGCCCAGCAGCGCGAACGCCGCAGCCTCCTTCGCTTCGACGGCAAGCCCCGCGCCTTCCGTCGTCGCAACCGTCACACCCAACTCCGCAAAGCCCTCGCGCAGCATCCGCATCAGTGTGCGGTTCTTCGCTCCGCCGCCGGCGACAAACAACTCGGTCACCTTCGCCAGCGGAGCGCGATGACCCAGATGCGGCCAGCAGAACCGGCAGTACGCGGCGACGATCGATGCAGAGGTCAGCGCTGTCGCCGTCGCTACCACATCCTCCTTCGCAGCGCCCTTGCACAGCGTCAACAGCCGCGCCACAAACGCCGCGCCGAACTCTTCGCGCCCGCACGACTTGGGTGGAGGTGCAGAGAAGTAGCTGCCAGCCAGCAGCTTCTCGACGATGCGGTCCAGCACTCGCCCCCGCGCCGCTACCATACCGCCGCGATCAAACTTCTTGCCAAACAGCCGCAGCATCACGGCATCCATCACCATATTCGCCGGGCCGGTATCGAACGCCATCACTGCATCCACGCCGCAGCCCGCAGGAAGTGCCGTCACATTCGCTATACCGCCCAGGTTGAGCAGCAGCCGGTTCTTCTTCGTGCGGCGAAACACGCACCAGTCCAGCATCGGCACCAGAGGAGCGCCCTGTCCGCCCGCCGCCATGTCCGCCGGTCGAAAGTCACTCACCACGGGAAGCCGCAACCTCTCGGCGATCACCGTGGCCTCGCCGATCTGCCACGTCACTCTCTTGACCGCATCGTGCAGGACGGTCTGTCCGTGGCACGCGACCAGCTGCGGGTTCAGTTTCAGCGCGCGTGCCGTCGTCTCCACGCACTCTGCATATACCGCCCCCAGCCGCCACGAAAGGTTCGCGAACTCCGCTGCACTCAAACTGGCGCCACTCGCCGCTCCCAGCACCGCCGCGCGCAGCTTCTTGTCATAGGCAAAGCCGCGATGCCCCAGCATCTTGATCTTCGGCACGCCATCGCGCCCCGGCCCGACGCGGCAGATCGCCACATCCACGCCGTCCGCCGACGTCCCGCTCATCACGCCCGCAACGATCATCGCCCTGCCATCGCGCCCTTTGCGTTCTTCCTTGGCGTCCGTTGCGTTCGTCTTTGCCCTTCGCATCACGCGCCGCCCTTCAACTCCCGCTGCAACTCTGCCAGCAGCGCCAGCGCCTCCCGCGGAGTCAGCCCGTCCACATCCGCTTCCTCAATGCGGTCCACGATCTTCTGCGAGAGCGGCGTGAACATCGTCATCTGCACCTTCGCCGCATCGGGCACTGCCTCACGCACTTGCTGCGACTCCGCGCGCTCATGCACCTTCAGTACCTCGCGCGCGCGCTCGATCACCGCCTGCGGCAGCCCTGCGAGCCGCGCCACCTCAATGCCGTAGCTTTTGCTGGCCGCGCCGGCTTCGACAGTATGGAGAAACACGATCCCGCCCGCGCCCTCCTTCACAGTGACGCGCACGTTCTTCAGCCGCGGCAAGCGCTCGGCCAGCAGCGTGAGTTCATGGTAGTGCGTAGCAAAGAGCGTGCGCGCGCCCACGCGGTCATGCAGGTGCTCCACCGTCGCCCATGCCAGCGATAGGCCGTCATACGTCGCTGTACCGCGCCCCATCTCGTCCAGCAGCACGAGCGAGCGCGCCGTTGCGGTATTAAGGATGGCGGCGGTCTCGGTCATCTCCACCATAAAGGTCGAGCGCCCGCGCGCCACATTGTCGCTGGCGCCGATGCGCGTGTAGATGCGGTCCACCAGCCCCAGCCGCATCCGCTCTGCCGGAACAAAGCAACCGCACTGCGCCAGGATGGTGAGCAGCGCCGCCTGCCGTAGATACGTACTCTTGCCGCCCATGTTCGGCCCGGTGATCAACAGCAAGCTGGGCGGCCCATGCGGGGTCCCCGGCGAGCTGTCTTTGCTCGCTGGGGTCGCGTTCATGACGGCAGTTTCATCGTCGTCATGGTTGGGGGACAATGCCTCCGCAGCCACACCGCCCCCCGCGCACAAACTCAATGAGTTCGGCACAAACCGTCCCGCACCCTGCTCCTCCAGCCGGCGCTCCACCACCGGATGCCGCCCTCCGAAGAACTCCAGCACGCCGCTGTCATCGATGCTCGGGCGCACCCATGCTCGCAGCGCGGCCAGGTGCGCGAAGCAGGCCAGCAGGTCGATCTCCGCAATCTGCCGCGAGGTCTCGCGTATCCGCGCAGCATCGCTGAGCAGTTGCCGCCGCAGCTCCGCGAAGATGCGCCGCTCAATCTCGCCGGAGCGCTCCTGCGCAGTCAGGATCTTCGTCTCCAGCTCTTTCAGCTCCGGAGTCGTGAATCGCTCCGCGTTCACCAGCGTCTGCTTGCGCTCGTAGTCAGCGGGAACGGCCTTCGCGTTGGCGCGCGTGATCTCGATGTAGTACCCAAAGACCGAGTTGAAGCGAACCTTCAGTGAGCCGATGCCGGTCCGCTCGCGTTCGCGCTCTTCGATGGCAGCAATGCGCTGCCGCCCGCTGGAGGACAGTCCGCGCAGCTCATCCAGCTCGCTATCCACCCGCTCGCGTATAGCCCCACCATCGCTCAGCGCCACCGGCGGCTCGTCCACCAGCGTGCGCGCAATTCTCTCCCGCAGGCTGTCGAGCGTGTCGAAGCTCTGCTGCAACTCGCTCCAACGCCCACTCGCAAACTCGCTTAAAGCCGCGCGTAACCCGGGCAGCTTCGCGAGCGTTGTGCCCAGCGCCACCACCTCGCGCGGACCCGCCGAGTCCATCGCCACGCGCCCCAGCAACCGCTCGAGGTCGAGCACGCCGTCCATCGCCCGCCGCACGCCCTCGCGCTTCCTCAGATCGGCGACCGCGAACGCCACCGCATCCAGCCGCGCGTCGATATCCTGCACCGACCGCATCGGCCGCAGCAGTTGCGCGCGCAGCAACCGCTTGCCCATAGGCGTGCAGCAGGCGTCGAGCGTCCAGAAGAGCGTGGTTTGCGGCCCCTCGTTCGAAAACAGCGGCTCGACCAACTCCAAATTCCGCACACTGACAGCGTCCAGCCCCAGGCAGTCGCTGCGTTCGTGGTAGCGCAGCGTATCCAGATGCTCCAGCGCGCCTTGTTTGGTCGCGCGCAGGTAATGGACAATTGCCCCCGCAGCCACCGCCGCAGCGGTGTGCCCGGCCATCCCCATACCGTCCAGCGAGTGCACCTTCAACTGCTGCCGCAGCAGCGGCACGGCATACTCTTCCGTGAAGGCCCACTCCTCCACCTCCGTTCGCGCGCCAGAGAGATCGGATGCCCCATCTGTGACCGTGTCATCGTCACGGGTGGGGGACAGCACCCCCTGCCTCACGCTCTGGCTGGTTCCACCGAACCCGCTCCCGTGCGCAAACAGAATCTCCGCCGGTCGCATCCGCGCCAGCTCATCCAGCACCAGCGCCCACGCCGCCGCTCCGCTGAACTCCGTCGCACGAAACTCACCGGTCGAAAGATCGATAGCCGCCACGCCGACGCCCGCCGCCGCGTCTTTGCCCACCGCCGCCACACTCGCCAGCCACTGGCTCTCGCTGGCCTCCAGCGCGGCGTCAACGGCGGTGCCTGGCGTCAGCACTCGCGTCACCTCGCGCCGCACGATGGTCTTGGTGAGCTTCGGGTCCTCCATCTGCTCGCATAGCGCCACGCGATAGCCCTTGCGCAGTAGCCGCTGAATATAGTTCCCCGCCGAGTGGTACGGAACCCCACACATCGGCTGCTGCTTGGCCTTGTCGCGCGCAGTCAGTACCAGTTGTAGCTCGCGCGCGGCCACAATCGCATCTTCATAGAAAAGCTCATAGAAGTCTCCGATCCGGCAGAACATCAGGCAGTCCGGATGCGCCGCCTTAGCGGCAAAGTACTGCCGCATCACGGGCGTCTGGCTGCTCTCATCCGCGCGCGCCAGCTTGGACCTGGTACGCGCGTCCTCGGCGGCATCCAGCGCATTCGTCATGGTCGATGCATTCTTCATCAGAGCTATCCGTCAGGATATAGCGCCCTGCGGTGTAAATGCCGCCTACCAAGCGCTGGCGCGAATGTGCAGTGGCCGTGCCCCCACAAACGATATACTGAACCTTCGCGCCTACTTTGCGCGTCCACACCTGCGTATGTCCCTCCTCTGGCTACGAGTCGCGGTCATTCTCTACGGCATCGCCGCGCTCGCGGTGCTGCCTGCGGCGCTATATGACCGTCCGCGCTGGCGTCACATCGCGGTGCCTGCGGCGCTCGGCGGGGTCTTCTTCCACTTCGTCTCCATCGTGGAGACCCTCATCGCTGCTCACCGCGCCCTGCCCGTCGATACCCACGAGGCGCTCTCCTGGCTCGGCCTGCTCCTGGCCGCTGCGTTCCTTCTGCTCGCCGTCCGGTTCCGCACTGTGAGCTTCGGCATCTTTCTTCTCCCCGTCGCTGTGCTGCTGGCCATCGTGCCGGCGTTCCACCCCGGAAACGAGACGCTGGCCTCTCCGCAACTCGGCCTGCAACTGCGCACCGGTTGGCTGTTGCTGCACATCGCCCTGCTGCTGGCTGCGTACGCCGCGCTCTTTCTCTCGCTGGTCGCCAGTCTGCTCTACCTCATTCAGGAGCGCCGCCTCAAACAGAAGGCCAGCATCCGCACGCCGCGCCTGCCGCCGCTCGAGACGCTCGACCAGATTGCGCTCAAGGCGCTGCTATTCGGCCTGCCCTGCATGACCGCCGGTCTGCTCATCGGCTCGGTGCTGGCGCTCGAAACCACTGGCCCGGCCTTCTTCGCCGACCCCAAGGTGCTGCTCTCGCTGGCGATGTGGATCGTCTACATGCTGATGATCTTCATCCGCCGCCAGAGTGGCCTGCGCGGACGTCGGGCTGTCTATCTCTCCAGCTTCGTCTTCCTCGGCGTGCTGGCGGTGTGGGCCGCGAACTCGCTCTCCGCCGTACACAGGTTCAAGACGCCATGAGCCACAAGCCCAACTCGAACCCGGCGGAAAGCTCCAGCCTGCTGCTGCTCGGCGTAAACCACACCACCGCGCCGGTGGAGGTGCGCGAGCGCCTGGCCATCCCCACCGAACGGCTCGCCGACGCCACGCGTACCCTCGCCGGCCAGCCCGGCGTTCGCGAGGCCCTCATCCTCTCCACCTGCAACCGCGTCGAACTGCTCACCGTGCAGGACCACACCAATCACGAGCCGCCGCTGACTTCGGACGCGCCAGGCATCGGCATGCTGCGCTTCCTGGAGCAGTATCTCCACGTCCGCGTCATCGACATCCAGCCGCATGTCTATGAACACCGCGAGCGCGAGGCCATCCGCCATCTCTTTCGTGTCGCCAGCTCGCTGGACTCCATGGTCGTCGGTGAGCCGCAGATCCTCGGCCAGGTCAAGCAGTCGTGGTCGGTCGCCCGTGAGGTCGGTGCGATCAAGTCCACAGATTCTCTCAGCTCCACGCTCGACCCCCTGCTGCAGCGCGCCTTCTCGGTCGCCAAGCGTGTGCGGACAGAGACCCGCATCGGCAGCTCCACGGTCTCCATCGCCTCGGTCGCGGCGGAGCTCGCACGCAAGATATTCGGCTCGCTCGCCGGCAAGACGGTGCTCCTCGTTGGCGCGGGCAAGATGAGCGACCTGACCGCGCGGCACCTTATTCAGAACGGCTGCACCACGCTGCTGGTCTCCAACCGTACCAGCGAACGCGCCGAGGCCATTGCTGCCGCGCTGCGTTCTCCGGCCGCCGCTGGGGTGGTCACCGGCGTCGTTCCCTTTGAGCAACTGCACCATCAATCGCACCGGGCTGACATCGTCATCACCAGCACCGGCGCCGGACAGGTATTCACCACCTTGGAGGCGCGCGCACTGCTGCAGCGCCGCCGCAACCGCCCGGTCTTCTTCATCGATATCGCCGTGCCCCGCGACGTGGACCCTGCCGTCAACGGCCTGGAAGGGTGTTTCGTCTATGACATCGACGACCTGCAGCAGGTCGCCGCGCAGAACCAGACCGTGCGCGGCCGCGAGACCGAGGCCGCTGAGTCCATCGTCAGCCACGAGGTCGCGCGCTACAGCGACCGCCTCGCACAGGCCCCGGCGACCGAATCCATCAAGCAGCTCCTGCTCGACGCCGAAGCCACCCGCCAGGCAGAGATCGCGCGCCTCACCGCACACCAGACGCTCAGCGCCGAGCAACTTGCCGCCATCGACCGCCTGACCCGGTCGCTCACTGCCAAGCTGCTCCATCCCCAACTCGCCAGACTGCGCGCGGACCTGCGGGAACCCGGCGATGACACAGACTGATTGCATGAGCGCGTATCCTCCACCGCATTTGTTTTGAAGGGTACAAGCTTTAGCTCGTACATCAGACTCGCTAATAGCCCCGGAAAATGCGGCCGCCAAACCGCCTCACCCTCAATCGACCTCTCGCGGCAGTTACCCGCGTCCGGCTGTTGTAAACTCGTCACGACTCAGCAGGCATCCCGTTGAAGAGCTGACGGGAGGCCCGCTTCGCGGAGGGCCAAGCTGCATGAGGGACGGCACAACGTCGCGCTACTATCTCTCGCGGCGCGGAGTGGCTTATGTGCTGGCCGTAGTGTTGCCCGTGCTGGGCACACTGTTGACCTGGTATATCCCGGGCTTACACGCGTTGCCGTACGCTCTGCACTTTCTGGCGGTCGTGTTCGTTGGCTCGCTCGGCGGCCTGCCGCCGGCCCTGCTGACGGTGGCCTTGGCTGTCTTCACGCGCATGGGCCTCGGGGCGGCGCTCCCGCAATCGGCCACGCCCATCCACCTGGAGATCCCGCGAGCCCTGGTGCTGACGGCCGCGGCGCTGTTGGTATGGCTGATGAACTGGAGCCGCCTCCGCTCCGAGCGCAAGCTGGGGGCGGCGCTGGCCGCGCTGCAGGAGCGCAGCGACACTCTGGCTGAAACGCTCAACAGCAGCCAGTGCGCCTCCTGGACCATCGACCTCGACAGCGGCATGAGCGCCCGCTGGCACGCCGGCAGCTATCCGGTCTTCGGACGTCCTTTCGCTGAACTCGAACCTCTGCCTTCACTGCGGCCGCTGCTCCATCCCGAGGACCAGCCGCGACTGGATGGCCTAGTTGAGCTCATGCGTTCCACGTCCGAGACCGTCGTCTTTGAGCACCGTGTCCCGTGGCCCAACGGCGACCTCCACTGGCTGGAGATGCGCGGCACCCGCGTCTCGGGCCGGCCCTGCGTCTGGCGCGGCGTCACCGTTGATGTCACCAAGCGCAAACTCTCCGAAGCCGCCCTGCTGCGCGCCGAAAAGCTCGCAGCGATGGGCAGGCTCGCCTCCACCGTCGCCCATGAAATCAACAATCCTCTGGAAGCCGTTACCAACTTGCTCTACCTGGCGCACGCGGACCCCGGGCTCGGCGACGAGACCCGCGCTTACATTGCCACTGCGGAGACCGAGCTCGCCCGCCTCGGCAACATCACGCGTCTCACCCTCGGATTCGTGCGTAACAACGCCACGGTCTCCAATGTGGAGATGTCCGCGGTCGTTGACGATGTGCTCTCCATCTTCCGTCACCGCCTGGATACCAAGAACGTCAGTGTGGAGCGTTCTTACCACCCCGATGTGCGAGTCCGTATAGCTCCGCACGAGCTGCGCCAGATAGCCACCAACCTGATCGCCAATGCGGTGGACGCTGTCGCCTCCACCGGCGCGCGCATCGCTATCCACATCTGCCGCGAAGACTCCATCGCGGTGATACAGGTGGAAGACAACGGTGTCGGCATCGCCGCGGCCAATCTGCAACGCATCTTCGAGCCCTTCTTCAGCACCAAGGAGGAGGTCGGCACCGGCATCGGCCTGTGGGTCACCCGCGAGCTGGTCGAAAAGAACGGCGGCCGCATCTTCGTCCACAGCCGCGGCCCCGACGCCATCTCCAGCGACGATCTGCCCGCCGGTACGACGACCCGCTTCCGCGTCGAGCTCCCGCTTGCCACGCTATAGCTGTTGCCTTTCTGGTTGTCATCCCCGAAGGGGATCTGCTTCACCCGGCCCACCGGGTATTCTAGACATGTGAACACCCTCACCCTCCGCATCGGCTCGCGCGGCTCGCAGCTCGCGCTCTGGCAGGCCAACCACATCGCCGCGCTTCTCCGCGCCGACGGCCACACTGTCGAGATCGAAGTCATCCGCACCGCAGGCGACCAACTGCAGGACCCGGCAACTTCAGAAGGTCTCTCGCCCAACGCGGGGATGGGCGGCACCGGCATCTTTATCAAGGAGATTGAGGAAGCGCTCGCCGCTGGCCGGATCGACCTCGCCGTCCACTCGCTCAAAGACCTGCCTACCGAA
>Ga0302319_10010229_pt1 | contig 17929 bp, 15 predicted proteins | sample Bog_T0_2_FD_203319 | JGI IMG/M metagenome (GOLD analysis project Ga0302319, IMG submission 203319) | Peat permafrost microbial communities from Stordalen Mire near Abisko, Sweden - Bog_T0_2 | ecosystem: Environmental > Terrestrial > Soil > Wetlands > Peat | place: Sweden: Abisko, Stordalen Mire...
GGGCACTGGCGCGGCATTATTCCACTTGGGATTCGGAGCGGATCTTCTTTGAAATTCTGAACGAGCCGGAGATGGCCGACCGTTACCGATGGTACGGCGTACAGGCAAAACTGGCGGCAGCGATTCGCGAAGCCGCGCCGCGGCACACGATGATTGCTGCCGGGGCGCGTTGGTCGAACGATGACGAGCTGGTTTTTCTGGAGCCCTTGCGAGACTCCAACGTGATTTACAACTTTCATTTTTACGAACCCCACATCTTCACGCACCAGGGCGCAACCTGGGGATCGTATTTCTGGCATTGGGTGAAGGGGCTGCACTATCCATCTTCGCCAGAATCGGCTGCGAAGGTGGCGGCGGGTGTGCCGGATGCGGTGGACCGGCTGGCAGTGATTCGCTACGGGCAGGATCACTGGGACGCGGCGCGCATTGACGCCGAGATTGCACAGGTCGCGGAATGGGCGCGGCAGCGCGGAGTTCCGGTGGTATGTAACGAGTTCGGCGTCTACCGCGACTATGCAACCCCGGAGGATCGTGCGGCGTGGATTCACGATGTGCGCATGGCCTTGGAACGGCACGCCATGGGCTGGACGATGTGGGATTATTCGGGCAACTTCGGAGTAGTGACAAAAAAAGACGGGCGGAATGTCGCGGATGAACTTACTCTGCGAGCCCTGGGGCTAAATTAAAACGGCGGCGCAGTGACTCGCATTTGCTCGGCGACCGCTGGCATCGGCTGCCCTACGGTCATCTTAAAGATTTTGATGTTATCGCCGAACGATTCGAAAGGCAGGTCACGAAACTCCACGAAGTGCCGCCGCAAGTCCTCCGGAAGATCTATTCCCCATCCTGATTGAACAATCCAGACAGTTTGGCCGGATTTGAGAGCGTAGGATTGCACCAAACGCTGCCACTCCCCAGGAAAATTGTCGGCTCGGAACATCCATGCGGTTTTATAGCTGGCGGAGACGATGCGGTGGCCGTCGCAGGAGAATTGTTCGAAGTCGGCGGAGGTCTCGTCGAAAGAAATGGGGCGCTGCTGGCACAGATAGTGACCCAAAATAAGATCGGTCTGGTACTCGGTGAAGATGAGCTCGGACGGATCCATATTCTGCCGTACAAACTCCATTGCAGCGGCCATGTGGACGCGGCTTTGATCGGCTCGGTCCATTCTTGGCGGGCGCGGCTTGCCAAACGCAATACAGGCTAGGATGACGAAAGCCGCGAGCGCGAGTCCACGCTCCCACTTACCCGCCGCCAGACACGCCATCGCCAGACTGACTCCGGCCACGCCTGGGATGATCAAGAAGGCTACGTGCCGCGTGCCGCCGTAGGGATAAACATGCGCCAGGCTCACGGCCCCAGCAATCGCAAAGGGCAGAAGCAGGAATATTGCCAAGGTTCGGGAAGAAGGCGGTCCCTGGGGGAAACCCCTTGCGCGGAACAGCAGCGCGATTCCCACGAAGAATACGAGGCCTATGACGTCGCCCACTGCAAGCTGCCCGAAGAAATATTGAAAGACTCCAAAGGTGTGACCCGCTAAGAACAGCAAGGGGTTGTCATGAGTGGGATCGAAGTAGGAACGGCGCAAGTAGAACTCGCTCATCCAGCCTTCGAGCACGGTTCTTGATTCGCCCACACCGAGCTTCGCAAGGTGCGTCTTATAAAAGAAGATCGCGAGAGCCAGGCCGCCGAGTTGTCCCACCGCCCACGCCGCAACCAAACGGGCCGGCGGGCGCTCGGCGAAGATTCTAAGCAAGGCATATATGCCCAGCGCGGCGGCGAACAGGAACGCCGAGTAATGAGACAGCATGGCGAAGTAGAGACTCAGAGAAAAGGCCGCCATCTTGCTGGAAGAATTTTCGGCAAAGGCTCTATCCAGGAAATACAGGGCGCCGGCGAGGAATGCCAGCAGCAAAGAGTATTGCCGGATCTCCGCAGCGATTAGGATGATGGGCGGAAGGAATGCGACGAGCAGAAGTCCGATGAATCCAGCAAGGCTGCCGGCGGCCTTGCTTAGCCATTTGTAGAACATCCAGCAAAAGGCCGCGCCCGCGAGCACGGAAGGCATACGAAGCCAGAGCTCCGAGGTGCCGAGAGCGCGCCAGAAATAGAGCAAAAGCGTGAGAAGCGGGGGATGAGCCGCAGTCAGACTTTCTTTGTAGGCGAGAGCCAGCGAAACCTGATTGGCCAGACGGAAATGCAGCGCTTCATCGGGATTGAGGAACGTCCCAGAAGCGGTCCAAAGGCGCGCCAGGAAGCCGACCACCGTGACGGCGCCTGCCGCCAGATTGGCGCGGCTTTGGAACCACTCATTTTGCTTCTCTTGTGACGTCAACATCATTCCCGCTCAGTAGTGGACACGCCCTCCATTTTACGGGAATGCGTGCGGCCAGAGCATTGGTCAGGCGCTTGTCCAGCGGTAATCATCTTGGTGCTTCAGTTACATTGGAGCGCCACATTCTTATTGTCGCCGTCGGAGCGCGTTAGTCAATCGGAGCGCGAGTTGTGCCTCCGCCCAGCGCATGCCGCGCTGGCCGGAAAGCTCAAGCCAGGATTCTCGACAATGCAAATTGCCGTTCAGATACAATTCCACGCTGAGGAGCCTTTAGCCATGTCTACCGCGCCGGCTGTCCGAGCCACCGTCCGGCTATTTCCCTACGAAAGGTGGGAATCGCTGTTGCCTGCGCTGGTCCGGCAATATCGCGAGAACCAGCCCTGTCCGCATATTCTGTTGAAGGACTTCCTCGATCCGGAGAGCGCGCTGAGCGCTGCGATGGAATTCCCGCAGGCTACGAGCGACGCCTGGACGCAGTACAAGCACGCCAACGAAAACAAGCTGGGCATGTCCAAGCGTGAGCTCTTTCCGGCCATGCTGGCAGCGGTCTCGGACGAATTCAACTCGCCGGAGTTCGTGGCCTGGGTTTCGGAATTGACTGGGATCCCTGGCTTGATGGCGGATCCAATGTTAGAGGGCGGCGGCCTGCACCAATCTGGGCCGGGCGGTTACCTGAACGTGCACACAGACTTTTCCATGCACCACTTCCACACGCATTGGCACCGGCGTGTGAATCTGATTCTCTATCTGAATCCGGGATGGCAGGAGGAGTGGGGCGGTGCTATCGAATTGTGGGAGCGGAAGGATGGGAAGATGGAACGTTGTGCGGCGAAGTATCCGCCACTGCTGAACCATGCGCTCATTTTCACCACTGACGAGAGGTCGTTGCACGGGTTTCCCGATCCTCTCACGTGCCCCGAGGGCCAGTCGCGCAAGAGCCTGGCTTTGTATTACTACACACTCGAGCGAGGCAGGAAGGTGAAGGGACATTCCACCGACTATTTCGCGCGGCCGCGCGATGGGCGGGGGAAATCGGCGATGATCTGGCTGGACAAGAAGGCGGTCGATCTTTATTCGCGAGCCAAGGCTCGATTCGGATTCTCGGACGAGTTCGCCAGCAAGGTGCTGGGATTCCTATCGGGGAAGAAGTAGCGCCGAAATCCTCTTTATCGTTCCGAACAATTCTGCGAGAGACTGCCTTAAGCGGAGTTTGCCGTCTCGGTGCTGGGGCACTGCCTCCGCCTTGACACTGCTTTCTCTCACCTTTATGCTTAAACTTGCTCCTTGCGGTACTTGCGCCTTCTTGGCGTGCTTCCGCGGGCCTGGGGCGGCAACTGGACGGGGCGCGGAGGTTACCGATGTTCTTCGAGATCAAAGAGTTAGAACTTCATCCCGTGGAGTTTGCGGAGAAGTTCGAACCGGGTGTGATCGACCTGGGAACGGATTACCGCCAGATCTCTCCCATCGAGAGCAGCGGGCGGGCGGATCTGGTCGAAGAGCATCACGGCAAGCACAAGATCATACAGGACATTCGCGTTAAGGGCGGGCTCACGACCAGCCTGGAATCGAACTGTGCGCGGTGTTTGGAGCCGATCACGCAGGATGTGAAGCGCGAGTTCGACTTGTTATATCGTCCTCTGGGATCCGACGCGGGGCGGGACGAGATCTCGATCACCGACGCGGAGGCCGAGATCAGCTATTATGAAGGCGAAGGGCTTCCGCTCGACGATGTTATTCGCGAGCAGATACTGCTGGCGGTCCCTCTGAAGCTTACGTGCCGCGAGGATTGCAAGGGCCTGTGTCCGCAATGCGGCCAGAATCTGAACGAGGGGCAATGCGCGTGCGCAGTAACGCGGGAAGAACCGCGGTGGGCGGCGCTAAAGGAAATCCGCAGCAAGCTGGCGCACTAAAGGAATTTCGCAATTTGGTAATCGGGTAATTTGTAATTTGAAAGCCGGAACGTTTTGAAGGTTTGAATTTTAATTTACGAAATTACCAAATTACTCAATTACAAATTTTCTCGAGGAATTCATAGACCATGCCAAATCCAAAACGACGACATTCTCAAAAGCGCACCTCGACCCGGCGGGCTCATGATGCCCTGAAGAGCCACTCGCTCTCCGAGTGTCCGAACTGCCATGAGAAGAAGATGCCGCATCGCGCTTGCGCCAAATGCGGCTACTACAAGGGCCGCGAAGTTGTGGAAGTAAAGGAAGCCAGCTAGCTCGCTGTCACCATGCCTAGCGTGATCGCGCTGGATGCGATGGGTTCGGACCGGGCGCCCAAGCCTGAAATCGAAGGCGCGATCCATGCTGCGCGCAATTACGGCGTGCGCGTGCTGCTGATTGGTCCGGAAGCCACGATTAAAGCGGAACTGGATCGTCACCCGGCGGCATTGCGGCTGCCCATCGAGATCGTCCACGCCAGCGAATTCATCACCATGGAAGATAAGGCGGTGCAGGCGGTGCGCGCCAAGCGCGACTCCTCCATGCGCATAGGGCTGCGGCTGGTTCGCGAGGGGCAGGCGGCGGGCTTTGTCACGGCGGGCAATACTGGCGCCGCGATGGCTACGGCCAAGATGGTGCTGGGCGCGTTGCACGGCGTGGACCGTCCGGCGCTGGCGGCGGTTTTTCCTACGGCACCAGGTACAGCCGCGATTTTGCTGGACGTGGGCGCGAACGTGGATTGCAAGCCGCACAATCTCGAACAGTTTGCTGTGATGGGCGAGATCTATTTCCGCTCCATGTTTGGGCGTTCGACGTTCGGGAGACGGCCGCGCGTGGGGTTGCTTTCTATTGGCGAGGAAGAGACCAAGGGCAACGAGCTGACGCGGGAGTCATTCCAGTTACTGAAACGGCTACCGTTGAACTTTGTGGGCAATGTTGAAGGCCGCGACCTGTTCAACGGCCACGTTGACGTGATCGTTGCGGACGGGTTCGTCGGCAACGTGGCCCTGAAGATTTCCGAAGGCGTGGCGAACCTGGTGCGCACGGTTCTGAAGGAATCGCTGAAGGCGACAATTACCAGCCAGGTCGGCGCTATGCTTTCGCGCAGCGCATTCTCCGATTTCAAAAAGCGCATCGACCACACGGAATATGGCGGCGCGCCCCTGTTGGGGCTGAAGGGCGTGTGCATCATCACGCACGGTTCGTCGAATGCGAACGCGATCAAGAATGCGGTGCGGGTGGCCGCGGAGTTCGCCGAGCGGCGCATCAACGAGTCGATCGAGCAGGGACTGGCTGCGCTCCGGCCCGCGGTGGCGGAAGCCGCGGCCGCGCCGCTCCGCTAGCTTTCCCGAAAATCATGATGGAATCAAGAGACGTACCCAGCGCCGCCACATCAGAGGTCGACGCAAGAAGGCTCGCCGCAAGAAAGATCGCATTCATTTTCCCCGGCCAGGGTTCGCAGTTCGTAGGCATGGGCAAGGAACTCGCCGGAAAATATTCCATCGCCCGGCAAACGTTTGAAGAAGCTGACGAAGCCCTGGGCTACAAATTGTCGCAAGTGTGTTTTGAAGGTCCGGAGGATCGGTTGCGCCTGACCGAAATCACGCAGCCGGCAATTCTCACGGTGTCGATCGCAGCGCTCAGGATTCTTGAGGGCCGCATCCCCAAGCCGAGCCTTGTGGCAGGCCACAGCCTGGGTGAGTATTCGGCGCATGTGGCTTCAGGGACAATGAGCTTTGCCGATGCCCTGCGTACCGTGCGCAATCGCGGCAAGTACATGCAGGAGGCGGTCCCGGTGGGCGTGGGGACCATGGCGGCGATCCTGGGCATGGAATTGGAGAAAGTTGTTGCGGTTTGCCAGGAGGCGGCGCAAGGCGAAGTCTGCGCCCCCGCGAACATTAATTCGCCCGAGCAGATTGTGATCTCCGGCAACACCGCGGCGGTGGAGCGCGGAGCGAAGCTGGCCGACGAGCGGGGAGCGAAACGCGCGAAGTTGCTGCCGGTGAGCGCACCCTTTCACTGTTCGCTAATGAAGCCTGCACAAGACCGCCTGGAAGCGGATTTGGACGCTCTGAAGACGCAGAAGCCGGTGTATCCCGTGGTCTGCAATGTGGAAGCGTTTTTGGTGGTCGACGAAAGGCGAGCGCTCGAAACGCTGGTCGCCCAGGTCACAGGCTCGGTGAAGTGGGAGCAGAGCATGCGCCTGCTGATTGGGCAGGGGGTGCAGACCTTCGTGGAAATCGGGCCGGGAAAAGTTCTATGCGGACTGATGAAGCAAATTGACCGGTCGAAAACCTGCCTGAATGTCAGCGACGAGGCGTCCCTGAACAAAGCGCTGGAGCACTTTGCGAGCTAAGTTCTAGCGGAACTCCAGATCGCAGGGCGTCGAGCTGATTGTCTTATCCGTTTTGTCTACATACAACTGAGCGTGTTGCGCGCGATCATTCACCACCAGGTCGACCACCACGCCGGTCCCACCGCCAGGACAATTACTGGCGCCGTAGACCTTATAACTCTTGATCACGCCCCACTGGCCGCCCGGTCCCCAATCCTGCCAGAATTCGTTAAAGGGATACTGCGCGTGATTCTGCGGATGCTGCTTCCATCCGGGATCGGCATAGTAGATGCCGTACGCCGTTTCGAAGTCCTGCTTCTGCAACGAAGAAAAGAATTTGCCGGCGATACGCTCTTCTGGCCAGAAGCGGTTCCACCAACCCACGAAAGCCAGGACCAGAACGAGAACGATGATCGAAATAATGCGGGCGCGTTTCTTTCGCTCTTTTTCGGGATGGTACTCTTTGGCGTCCAGTAAGGTCATCGCTCTCTAGAATAACGGACACAGCGGGGAAGTCAAAGGTTCCAACGAAATTTGGTAATTGAGTAATTTTGTAATTTGGTAATTTCCAATCCCGAAGACGGGGGGTCTTAAATTACAAAATTACTCAATTACCAATTTACTCAATTCTTCCTACAGAGTGCGTTTGAACAGGGGAATCGCGATTCCGAGAGTAGCGGCCGCAAATATTGTCAAGAACAGCATGTCGCCTCCAACTGCCGCCAGGGTGGTCTCTTTCAGCAGCAGACACTTAAAGCCATCCACCGCGTAGGTAAAGGGATCGACTCTGGCGATTGCCTTTAACCATGGGGGAAATGCCTGGATAGGATAGATTGCGCCGCTGGGAAAGAACAACAGCGTATTCAGGATGCCGAACATGGCCCGTGGCACCAGTGGGTCATCGATGCGCACCATTAGCAGGAACATCATGGTATTGAAAGCCAGCGAAGTGAGCACGATCATCACCAGCAACCCGAGCATCGTGACCGGATTGAAAATGGTACTCACGCCCGAGATCAGCGCTCCGATCACGCAAATAATCACGCCCGTCATCACAGCCTTGATCGCGCCCGCCAGGTTGAGCCCTAGCACCAGTTCGAGCTTGGTGATCGGCGTTACCAGGTAGCCTTCGTGTACACCGCGCGCCTTGTCGTCGATGTAGAGCATGCCGCCGCCAATCATCACCGAGACAAACATTGCCAGGGTGAGCGAACCCGGAAGCAGATACTTCATGTACTCGATGTAGGGATAAAGTTCGACAATCTCAAGCGCGGTCTGCTGCAGGATGCGCGGTTCGACCGTGGGCTGATTCAGTGAGTTGGTGAGATCGGTGAGCTCCGACTCCACGGCCGAACTCATGAAGTTATCGCTGTTATCCACAACCAGGGCGATCTGCGGATGGTTTTCTTCATAAACACGCCGCGAGAACTGTGGCGGGATGATGACCGCGCCCTCAAGCTTGCCGTTGCGTACGTCATCCACCGCGTGCTTTTCGTTGTCGTAGTAAACCGGCACAAAGGTTCGAATGTTCGCGCGCACGGAATCGAAGGCTTCGCGAATCTTCAGCGCCTGCGTGCCCCCGTCCTGATCGACAATAGCAAGCCGGGCGTCATGGATCTTGCCGCCGAATGCGTTGCCCAGGACGATCAGCTGTACCAGCGGCATGATCATCGACGCCATCATGAGCGCCGGCGAACGAAAGAACTTGCGCATTTCGCGCTCGACAATGGCCATCATTCGGTTCATAACGTCAACCCTCGACCGTTCATGGCTGCAGCCCTGGCCGCTGCGGCATCGTGAAGGCGTATGCCTTCTGCAGTTCGTCGCGCAGCTGCCTTCCGGTGTAGTGCACGAACACATCGTCCAGCGTGGTGTTCTGCACCGAAAGCGACTTCACCGCAACCCCAGCCTGGACGGCCATTTCGACCAGTTCGGTCGTGGTACGAGAGCCACTCCCGGTGAGCACGCGATACATCCCGGCTCCCTCATGTTGCACGGACGTGACTTCGTCGAGCGTGTGCAGACGCTGCTCCCAATCTTCCGGAGGATTCTCGAACTGCGCTTCGATTACGTTCGATCCCGGCACACTCGCCTTCAACGCCATCGGTGTATCCAGCGCGACGAGCTTGCCGTGATCCACGATGGCGATGCGCTCGCAAAGCCGGTCGGCTTCGTCCATGTAATGCGTGGTGATCAGGATCGTGAGTTTCCGCTGGCTCATAATGTTGCCCAGCATCTCCCATACCGCGACGCGGGAAACCGGGTCCAACCCGGTGGTGGGCTCGTCGAGAAAAAAGATTTTCGGATGATGCACCAGCCCACGCGCAATCTCCAGCCGCCGCCGCATGCCACCGGAGAGCGTCTTGGTCTGCGCGTCGCGCCACTTGGTTAAATCCACAAGGCCCAGCAACTCGTCGATCGAACGCTTCCTTTCTTTCGCCGGCACGTCGTAGAGCTTGGCGTAGATGTTCAGATTTTCTTCCACCGTAAGATCGAGATCGCTGGTCAGCGCCTGCGGGATCACGCCGATGGTTCGCCGCACCGCATTCGGATCCTTGGCAACATCGTGGCCGGCAATGCGCGCCAATCCTGAAGTGATCGGAATCAGCGTGGTCATCATGCGGATCAGAGTCGACTTCCCCGCTCCATTCGGCCCGAGCAGGCCGAAGATCTCGCCTTCCTGCACGTTGAATGAGACATCGTCAACGGCGGTAAAGTCACCGTACTTCTTGACGATGTGCTCAACTTCGATGGCGTACGGAACTTCCGAGCCAGGCGCGGGAGCACCGCTATTCGCTTTGACGTTCAGGTCGGCCATTACTGCTGCCCCGCTGCCGCCGCGCTCTGCGGGCTGCTCTCGCCCTTCAATTGCTCAGGCGAAACCAGAACCTCGGCCGTCATCCCCGGCACAAAAGCGCCCTTAGGATTATCCAACCGGACTTTCATAACAATCGTTTTGATGTCCCGTTTGCGCCGGCTCACATCGCGCTGGGTGGCGAAGTCGCCTTCCACGCCTTTAAAAAAGACCTTGCCGCTGGTGATTGAGCCCCCGGGAAACCGAACGCGCAGCACATCGCCGTAGCCGATGTGGTCCGCGTAGGTTTCCGGGATCGCTGCCCGTGCCCACGTGTCACTCAGATCGACAATGGTCACAATCGGCGCGCCGATGTTGACCACTTCTCCCTGCCTTGCCGCGCGAACCGAAACCGTGCCGCTCACGGGCGCATAGACATTGGTGTAGCCCAACCGCACCGCAGCTTGATTCTTTTGCGCGATGGCATTCTTGAGATCGGCCTCCGTCGACTGCACGGTGCTCTCCGCCGCATTGGCTTGCTGGGTGCGCGCAATGGCGGAGGTCAAGTCCGCTTCCGCCGCCTTCACCAGATCCTGCTGGGCCTGCACAACGGCCTCTGCCGCCTGCAAGTTGGTTTCAGCCTGAACGCGGTCCTGGTCCGACTGGACGCCCGCCTTGGCTAATTCGATCATGCGCCGGCTGTCGCTCTCCGTGCGATCGAGCGTAGCCTTCGCCTGTAGGAGTTGCGCCTTGGCGGAAGATAGCTTGGCTTGCGCGTTGGCTACGTCGCTCGATGTCGAACCTGCCGTTGATCGCTCAGTGTGCTCCATCTCGGATACCTTGTGCTGCACGCTGGCAATGTTCGCCGCTGCCGCTGCTTCCTGCGTCTGCAACTCAGAGGGATCGAGCACGGCAATCAGGTCTCCCACCTTCACCGGCGTGCCTTCATCCACCAGCAGCTTCTGGATGCGGCCTTCCACCTGCGCGCTGACAATCACCTGATTCGAGTCGACGGTGCCGATCAGCACCAGATCTTTCGAATGGTCGGTGGAGAATCCGTAGTAAATTGCGGCCATCACGAAAATGACGCCGATAAGAATGAAGAACTTGTTGCGAGCACTCATTTGCGTACTCCTGTTTTGCGAACTGCTGGCACCGTGGCGCGGGCCTGAAACAGCGCCGCCGAAATGAAATCCAGAACCGCAGCCCGCCGCTGGGCGATGCGATGCGGTGTTAGCGGATTGAAATGAACGATCCGCTGCATCACCGGGGCGCTGCTGAAGTAGAAAACGATCATGGAGATCATCGAAGGAACGAAGTGTGCCGGATCCACTTTGCGGAATTCGCCCTCCGCGATTCCTTTATGCAGTAGCTCTCCGACCCGCCGGTAAATCGGCTGAAAATAAGTCTTCACCAGCCGGTCAATGTGTACCGAGTTGCCTTCGCGGGCTCGCATCATCTCGCGCTGCATCAGCTTGGGATAGATCTGGTTCGAAGCAATAAAATCGAAATACGCGCCCACGTACGCCATAATCTTCTCCCGGGGCGGCAGGTCGCTGTCGAGCACCTGAAAAACTCTAGACTTCATCCCCAAGAACGCGTGATCGAGCACTGCGCTGTAGAGTTCTTCCTTGTCTTTAAAGTAATAATAGAGCAGAGCCTTGTTGACTCGCGCCTCGCGCGCGATCGCATCCGTGCGGGCTCCAGCAATGCCAAGCTCGGCAAACTCTTTAGCAGCCGCTTGTAGAATGGCTGCGCGGCTCTCCTCTGGCTGCCCGCGCGAACCCATGCGGGGAGGCTGATGCCGAGCACGAAAGAGTTGAGCCATGGACTTAAGTAACCAGTTAGTTAGATAGAGTACACCTCGGCAGGTTGGGATTGCAACTAGCGGAGTTGTAAAGAAGGTGCGTCGCGGACTACCGGGCGCCGCCCGCGATCGACGGCACCAGCAGCACCTCATCCCCGTCTTGAAACGCATATCCCGGCCCGCCCAGGAAGCGGATGTCTTCTTCATTCACGTAAATGTTGAGGAAGCGGCGCACTTGTCCGACCTCGTCGCGCAGGTGGGGCTTCAGGTCCGGAAACTTCTCATCGAGGATGGAGAACAGTTCTCCTAGGTTCGTGGCTGCACAGGCAACCGAGCTTACGCCGGCAGTGTGCCGCCGCAGTGCGGTCGGAATTTGGACGGTGATCGCCATCGAGGCTACGCTCAGCGGCTAAGCCGCCCTTCATTCTTATCTCTCGCGGCGCGGCTGAAGCCGCACCCTTTCAAAACAACCGCCGGTTTTAAGCTCCCACCGTAGCCGCCGCTTCTTTCGCCACCTCGACGGTATCCAGGGTCTCGTTCAGATACTTTTCGAATTCGGCCAGCTTGGGTGCGATCGGCCGCTCCGTCTCATAGACTCCCGCGAGCACATCGGTTGTCTTCAAGCCGTTTCCGGTGATGCACAGCACGGTCGTTTCTTCAGGCAGGATGCGGTCCTGGCGATAGAGTTTGCCCGCGCAGCCCACGGTCACTCCGCCAGCAGTCTCGGTGAAGATGCCTTCGGTCTCGGCCAGCAGCCGGATCGAATCGATCACCTCCGGATCGCTCACGTCCTCGCTCCATCCGCCGCTGTGCTTGATGGTCCTAATGGCATAGTGTCCGTCGGCGGGATTGCCGATGGCGAGCGAACGCGCGATCGTCGACGGCTTCTGTGGCTCGATTTCCGCGCTGCCAGTCTTCACCGCAGTCGAGATCGGAGAGCATCCCGTAGCCTGCGCGCCGAAGAACTTCACCGGCTTCTCCTCCACCAATCCGAGCTTGATCAATTCATCGAACGCTTTCTTGATCTTTACAATCAACGACCCGCCCGCCATTGGACAAACCACGTTGTCCGGCAAGCGCCAGCCCAGTTGTTCGGCGATTTCGAAGCCTACCGTTTTCGATCCTTCGGCGTAGTAAGGACGCAGGTTCACGTTGACGAAGCCCCAGTTCCGCTCTTCGGCAATCTGCGAGCACAGGCGGTTCACCTGGTCGTAGTTGCCGGCGATGCGCACCACGTTCGCGCCGAATACTTGTGTGCCGAGAATCTTTGCTGGCTCAAGATCGGATGGAATGAAGATCCAGGCTTTCAGACCCAGTCGCGCGGCGTGCGCCGCCACGGCATTGGCCAGGTTTCCGGTGGAAGAACACGCGACTGTATCGAACCCGAATGCCTGCGCCTGTGCCAGAGCCACGGCCACTACGCGGTCCTTGAAGCTCAGCGTGGGCAGACAGACGGCATCATTCTTGAGATAAAGATTCTGCGCCGCGGTCGTTGCGTCGTTCTTATTGCCGGCCAGCCGCGCCGCCAGACGCGGCGCCTGGAGGAGCGGCGTGAACCCAACCGGCAGCCGGGACTCAAAGCCCGCGGGCAGCGGCAGCAATTCGGCATAGCGCCACATGTTCGGCGGCCGCTGCGCGATGCGCTCGCGGATGAACTTTGCTTTGTCGCTCGCGCCCTGGGCAAGCGATGCCCGGACGAAATCATAGTCGTAAGTAATTTCGAGAGGAGAGAAACACTCGTCGCAGATCGAGCGGGGCTGGTTTCCCCAGCTTCGTCCGCATTCCCGGCAGCGTAGTTCGTAGTGAGCCATATTGCTACTCGCTTTCTTATTTCTCTAAAGCAGCGAATAGCTGGGGACGAGCCGGGAAAAAGCGCCCTAAAAAACAAAGGCTTCTTTTTCCAGGAAATAGGGAAAAGAGGTCGGAATGCAATAGAAATGAAGCTCGCATCCGAATCTCATGTTCCCCGTTTCCGGGCGGGAGTTGGCACCTGGCGGTCGGGATAGATGATCCCGATCCGGTTGCCGTGGCGTCACAGGGCTCGTCCCTCAGCCACTCTGCATGAAATTCCGGTCTGCCCCGAAGGGCAAACTTGTCCTTATGATGCTACACAGCAAACCGGAGTTCGTCAACCTAGAAAACTTTCTCTTCGGTAACCTGGCAAGTTGTTCCCAAGGCCCGGCATCGGTACACTCTTCATTCGCGAGGTGAGCCTATGGCAGAGCTGGGCAGGGCTTCTTATTTGAGGAAAAGCAGTTCGTGGCTAACGAGTTTGCGGCTTCGCGGTAGAGTCTGTCTCTTCGTTCTCTTGGGCGCGGCCTTATCGGTCGAGACTCTATTCGTCGCGCCGGTCATGGCTCAGACTGCTGCTTCGGCCGCTTCCGCCGGCTTACCCAGCGAGACACCCGCCACGTTCACGCCCGTCACCACCAGCTTCGATTACGTCAAGCGCGATGTGATGATTCCCATGCGTGACGGCGTGAAGCTGCACACGGTTATCGTTCTACCCAAGGGCGCGAAAGGCGCGCCAATCCTGCTCACGCGAACCCCTTACAATGCCTCGGCACAAGTCAGTCATGCCGAAAGCTCGCACCTCGGCCCCATCCTGAACGGCTACGACAACGCTACCGAAGTCATCGTCGAGGGCGGATACATCCGCGTGGTGCAGGATATCCGCGGCAAATATGGCTCCGAGGGCGACTACGTCATGACCCGTCCTCTGCGCGGCCCGCTGAATCCCACGCTGGTCGATCACGCCACCGACACCTATGACACCATCGATTGGCTGGTGAAAAATGTTCCCGAGAGCAATGGCAAGGTCGGCGTCCTCGGCATTTCCTACGATGGATTCACGACTTTGATGGCCCTGGTGAATCCGCACCCCGCGCTGAAAGTCGCCGTACCCATGAATCCCATGGTCGATGGCTGGATGGGCGACGACTGGTTTCACAACGGCGCCTTCCGCGAACAGAATATGGGCTACATCTACGACCAGGAGGCGACGCGCGCGAACGACGCCCTCTGGTGGACGAACCACTTCGATGACTACGACGTTTTCATGGAAGCAGGCTCGGCCGGCGAACTTGGACGCCGCCACGGGCTCGAGCAGGTCGGCTTTTGGAGAAAGCTGCTGGAACATCCCAGCTACGACGAATGGTGGCAGGAACAGGCGATGGACCGCATCCTTGCCGCGCAACCCATGAAAGTGCCGACCATGCTGGTGGCCAGCCTGTGGGATCAGGAAGATATCTATGGCGCGCCCGCGCTTTACAAGGCGCTCAAAGCGGCCAGTGCGAACAACGACAAATTGTTTCTTGTGTTCGGTCCCTGGCACCACGGGCAGGAGATCGGAGACGGCAGCTCGCTCGGACCAATAAAGTTCAACAGCGACACCGGCCTCTATTTCCGCCAGGAAATTCTGCGGCCGTTTCTGGATAAGTATTTGAAAGACGGAAATTCCAAAGATGACGGTCCTCACGCCGAGGTCGCGCCGGTCACCGCGTTTGAAACCGGGACCAACACCTGGCGTCGCCTGCCCACCTGGCCGTCCGGCTGCGCCAGCGGCTGCACCATTCAAGCCACTCCGCTCTATCTCACTGCTGAGCTAAAGCTGAGCTTGGCCGCGCCCCAGCCCGGCGAGGCAGCATTCGATGAATATGTCTCCGACCCCGCGAAGCCCGTACCCTATCGCGCCCGCCCCATTCAGCCCATGGGCTATGGTGACGGATTCACCTGGTCGCGATGGCTGGTCGATGATCAGCGGGAAGCGTCTGGCCGTCCCGATGTCGCAGTGTTCACCTCCGACGTCTTGACGGCTCCCATGAAGATCAGCGGACAACCCGTAGCCAATCTCGTAGCCTCCACCAGCGGCACAGATTCCGATTGGGTGGTGAAGGTAATCGATGTTTATCCCGACGAAGTTGCAGGCGACTCCAAGCTGGGCGGGTACGAGCTCATGATCTCTGCCGACATTTTCCGCGGCCGCTACCGCGAGAGCCTGCAAACGCCCAAACCCATCGCTTCCGGCCAGCCCCTGCTCTATCGCTTCAACCTTCCCACGGCAAACCATGTTTTTCTGCCCGGCCATCGGATCATGGTGCAGGTTCAATCCAGCTGGTTCCCGTTATACGACCGGAACCCGCAGAGTTTCGTGCCCAATATCTTTTGGGCGAAGCCGGAGGATTACCGCAAGGCCACGCAGCGTGTGTATCACGCTCCCGGCCAGGCAAGCTTCATTGAACTGCCTCTGGTGACGATACCGTAGGTCAGGATGGATTCTGAGGAGCTGGAAGATCTATCTACTACGGTCGCGGAGCGCCATTTCCCGCGCTAATTCTCTGGAAGTATCCTTCAGCCGCTGTGCCAGGATCAGCGCCAGCGAAAGATAGAAACGGGAGGCCAGCCTGGGGAAGGCCTCAAAGATCTCCCGCAGTTCGTGGGCGCTGATTTCATCCACTTCAACTTCGGCATCTTTGGCCACCACTGCGGCGGTGGCTCTGCCTCTTTCCAGGAAAGCGATATCGCCGCAGATGTCCTCGGCCCCAAGCGTCGCCACAATCGCTCTGGAACTCGTTCCCGCCAGCTCCACCGATGCTTCGCCCCGGTGGATGATGAAAATGCTCTCCGACAGAGCTCCCTGCTGGATGATCTCTTCACCCAGCTTAAAGGTGCGCCGCACCGACTTCGCCTTGATCAAGTTCCAATCGTTCGCGCTCAAATATTGTAGGCGATTGGCCATGGGACTGACTTCGGTGAAGGTGACCCTTATCTTACCGCGAACGCCCGTCTACCGGCTGTACTGATTCCGCTTCTTGTCCGCATGCCGCTCCAGGCCCAACTGGATCAACTTGTCGATAAGGTCCGCATATTCGAGTCCCGAAGCCGCCCATAGCTTGGGATACATGCTGATCGCCGTGAATCCCGGCATCGTATTGATCTCGTTCAGATAAATCTTTCGCGACTTGCCTTTTAAGCCAGGCTCCATCAGAAAATCCACGCGAGCCAGCCCGGAGCAGTCTACGGCTTTAAAAGACCGCACAGCCAATTCCTGAACTCTTTTCGTTTCGTCTTTTGTGAGCTTTGCGGGAATAATCAGTTCGGAACCTTCTTCCAGATACTTGGCGTTGTAGTCGTAAAACTCCTTGACCGGAACAACTTCGCCGGGAAGGGATGCAACTGGTTCGTCGTTGCCCAGCACCGAGCATTCGATCTCGCGCGCCTTATGTTTCTTTCCGCCTACGCCTTCCTCAATGACAATCTTCCGATCGAATCTCGCCGCTTCCTCAATCGCGGGTCCGAGTTCTTTGCGGTCGTGCGCCTTGCTGATCCCCACCGACGATCCCAGGTTTGCCGGCTTCACAAATACCGGATACTTCAGCTTGCTCTCGACCAGCTTCTGCACTTTCTTCGGTTCCTTCTCCCACGCACCGCGCAGAATAGTGACGTGCCTCACGATGGGTATTCCCGCGGCAAGGAACAACGACTTCATGATGTCTTTGTCCATGCCCGCGGCCGAACCCAGCACTCCCGCGCCCACATAAGCAATATCAGCCAGCTCCAGCAGCCCCTGAATAGTTCCGTCTTCACCGAACGTGCCGTGCAGCACGGGAAAGATCACATCCACGTTGATAGCGCGATCGCTGGCGCGCCGCGTGAGCGCGCCCTCCGTCTGAAATGGCACCAGCCCGCTTTCCCGGTGCACCGGCTCCGGCGGTACCACCACCGATTCTCCCCGGGCCAGCACCGCCGCCGCCGGAGTAGTCTCCGGGTCGCCGGCACGCAACTGCCGCGGTTCGAGAACCAGCTTCCCCTGCAGCAAATTCTCGGCGTCCACCGCAGTCAGCCAGTGTCCGTCCTTGGTGATGCCGATAGGCACGACCTCGTACTTGTTTTTATCGATGGCTTGCAGAACCGACGCAGCCGAGAGCAGCGAAACCTCATGCTCTCCACTGCGCCCGCCAAAAAGAATGCCGACTCGAAGTTTTTTCATAATCCTTCAATCTGGACCGGGTGCGGACGACGCTAATTGCGAACTGTGGCAAGAGCCTGAATTGCGGTCACTGTGGCTGCCCCAGAAAATCCAGCAGCGCACGATTGAACTCTTCCGGCATTTCCAGCTGAGGTATGTGTCCACACTCCTTGATGGCAACGAGCTTCGAACCGGCAATCCCAGCATGGAATCGCTCACCCATCGACAACGGGAGCAGCGCGTCATTGGCTCCCCAGACCACAAGCGTAGGCGCGTGCACCGATGAGAGTTTCGTATCTTCACGCTGATCCGTGGTGACAATGCCATCCATGAATCGCCGGATAGTGTAGCCGTCGTTGTCCTTCAAGTGTCTGGCGAACACTGCGGCAACCGCCATATCCGTGACCATGGCCTGATTGTAAAAAACCACTCCGAGAACTTTCTTGGTGTCGTCGAGGGAAGCCGGGTTGAGATTAATTGTCGGCGATGCCGACTCGAAGGAAAGGCCTCCCGCATCGACCAGTACAAGCTTTTCCACCATCTCCGGGTGCTGAATTGCAAACTCGACAGCGATCCAGCCGCCCAGCGAATTGCCCACCAGCGTGGCCTTGGCGATCTTCTGCGTCTGCATGAAGCCGTAAAGAAAGTCGACGAACGTAGCAATCTTGTAATCGATCAGAGGCTTATCCGAATGTCCGAAACCGATCTGGTCGGGAGCGATGACGTGATAGTGCGCCGAAAGTG
>Ga0302319_10010234_pt1 | contig 17924 bp, 19 predicted proteins | sample Bog_T0_2_FD_203319 | JGI IMG/M metagenome (GOLD analysis project Ga0302319, IMG submission 203319) | Peat permafrost microbial communities from Stordalen Mire near Abisko, Sweden - Bog_T0_2 | ecosystem: Environmental > Terrestrial > Soil > Wetlands > Peat | place: Sweden: Abisko, Stordalen Mire...
TGGGCTTTGAATCCGGCGTCGATAAGCGCTTTTCCGAAGCGCCGATCTTCTACTGGCTTTACACGTTCCTGGTGTTTGGCGGTGCGGCGGTTGTGCTGATTCCGAATCTGCCCTTGTTGAAGCTTATTCTGTTTTCGAACGTAGCGAACGGCATTTTGCTGCCGTTTGTGGTGGTCTACATGCTGGTGCTGGTAAACCGCCCGCGCTTGATGGGTTCGTTCAAGAACAAGCCTTGGCAGAACTGGATTGCCTGGTCAACGGCGGTGATTATGATCGGATTGACCGCGGTATTCATCTTCAACACCATTAGGGATATGGGAAAAGCCTGACGGCGCTACCTCAATTTCCCCTTTCCCCCAGACGGTTTGGCGGCCGATGCCGGTCCATTTGGCGGCGTCTAGGTATGGGACAAATTCAGTGAGGTCGCCTTCGTATTCGGCTTCGCCGATGAAGCCGCCGATGGAATGCGTTTGCCCGGTGCGGGAGCTGCGGCGTTGGATGTCGATGTCGTGAATATCGCAGCGGGTCATCTTTACTAAGTTGGCGCGGTCGCCGAAGGCGCGGAAGTCGATGGGTAGAGGGCCGTCAGCGGTGTAGAGTTCGCGGAGGGTGCTGATGCGGTCGCGGGCGCGGGTGGCTACGATGGCGAAATCGGGCCGTGCGGCGAGTTGTTGACCGCTCTTGAGTTCGGTGGGAGTTAGGAACTTGATGCGGAGATGGGAGATGGGCTCTGCGGCGCTGTGAGTTAGGTCGAGGGTGAGAGGCGGGAGGTCGTCTCGATTCTGGATGAGTCCGTTCTCATAGATGGTCAGGGCGGGGTCGCCGAGGTGGTTGCGTTTGGAGACGGTGGTGAGTTCCACTTTGCCGCGTTGGGGGCCGAGGCCGTCGCGGGCGAGTTGGGCGAATGTGAGGATGAGATAGGCGATGGTGGTGGGGTCGGTATCAAAGAGGTTGAGGTCGAAGTGGAAGGGTTGGCCGGGGGCGAAGGTTTGGGCGTCGAGGTGGAGGGCGCGGAAGACGAAGGGCCTGGGGTGGTCGGCGAGACCGCTGGGGCCGGAGGTGGCGGAGGGTTCGAAGAGGCGGGCGTAGGGGCAGGTGAGGCGCTGGGGGCAGGAATAGGCGGATTGGCAGTGGGGCAGGCAGGCGATGCGGCGGAAGATGACGCCGAATGCGCCGCGCAGAATGTTAGCGGATTGGCCAGGCGGGAAGTGAATGGGTTCGCGGGCGATGAAGGAGAAGCGGAGGGGTTCGAGGCGGAAGAGCAAAAGTTATTCTACGACGGTGGGCGCGGGGAGACTTACGCCGGCTTGGTTTCTATTGTGGGCAACTGCAAATGCGCGAAATCGTTACCGGTCTCGGCACAGAGCGCCTCTACGACCAGTTGATGATCCTCGCGCTGCGGCAGACCTGAGACCGTGGCGGCGCCAATCACACCGGTACCGGCCAGACTGATGGGAAATGAACCGCCATGCGCGGCAAACTCGTTCAAGGTGAGCCCGAAACGGTCTGCCAGGGTGACACCTTTGAGTTGCAGTTCCAAGCCCATGTAGTAAGAACTGCGATGAAAGCGCGCCACGGTATTGGCCTTGCGCAGCGCCCAAACGGGATTATCGGGCGAGGTGCCGGGGAGCGCGCAGTAGAAAAGGGGATGACCGAAGCGGCGAACATCAATCACGAGGTTGAGTTTTCGCGCCACCGCCATCTGGCGCAGGCGCGTGCCGAGCTGCCAAGCGGTTTCTTCGTTAAAGCGTGAGAATTGCAAGGTGGCTTCCTGGCGGGCAATCATGGCGAGATCGTCGGTAAGGGACATGGCTGTTGCTATTTTGTCACTGCCAGCGGTTGCCCGGCGGTTTAAACTGGGCCGTGAAAGAGCTTTGCGCCAGCCTTTTCACAAGCCTTGCGCAGTGGGCCGTCGAGCGTCCAAAGGGAACAGGAACTGCTCATGCGGGTGGCGGCCAGAAGATGCGCGTCGACCCAACCGATGCCCATGCCCCATAACCCCTTCTTTTCAATCACATACAGAACTTCTTCGTTGCTGGCGACGGCGCTCTCCGGCAGTGTTGCCAACAAGCTGAGAATCTGAGCGCGATTTTTCATGCTGCCCAGGGCGAGTTCGCAGCGGACACAGGGATGCATCAAAACCACCCCTTCCTCGAGAAAGCCCTTAAACAAGGTATTCTCGGTCCGAAAGTGCCTGACCCAAATCGATGTGTCCGCTAAAAGTAGCATGATGCACTGGCTCTATATTGCCAATGCCGCACGGCGAGGAATCTCATCCAAATCGCTCTCCGTTCCGCCTAAAGCGGCTAAGCGCCTAGAGGCTTCGCGGGCAATCAATGCCTCTAAGGCGGCATGGACCAAAGCGGTTTTTTCCTTAATCCCGGTTAATTCACGGGCTCGGCTAATCAAGGTTTCGTCTAAGATCATGGTTGTTCTCATACATATGAGTATGTATTATTTATATGTTAATGTCAAGGGGATTTTAGGTGGGCCGTGATCGGATAGTGGTCCGAACCTTTCGCGGAGCGCTCCACCGTTCCTTCCTCAAGCACGAATGGTCCGCGGACGAAAATCCAATCCAGGGCCATGGCGATGACGTGGGTGCGCTCAATGCGCTCGCCTAAGGCGCTATGAAAGCCGGCTTTCTCCAGCTTGTGCAAAAACACCGAAGGGAAATATTTGGAATTAATGTCGCCGGCAATGATGGCATTGGCATCGGCGGGGTAATGCTGCTTGAGATCGGCCAGGATCTCATCCAACTGCTCAGCTTGGATGCGCCCCATGCTGCGGCTTTCCAGGTGCGGGTTGTAGACCACCAGAAGGCGGCCGGCAAATTGCAATTCCGTTACCAGTGCGATGCGGCTTCCGAGACGACGCTGCATCAAGGGAAGAGAAGAAGGAAGCCAGCGATGCGGCTGCCAAAAAGCAGACTGGCGTTGAAAGCGCAGGATGCGCGATTGATTGAGGGGCAGGCGGGTGAGGGTGGCTTGGCCAATATAGGCGGTGCCGCCATTCTTTTCCTGGCTTAGCTCCTCAAATTCGATGCCATAAGATGCGTTCATGCCAAGGCGCTCAGCAAGTTCGAATGCGACATCTTTGTAGCCAGAGCGGGAGGCATTCCAATCGACTTCCTGAAGCAAGGCCAGATCAGCGCCGTTGGTGCGCAATTGGGCAGTGATTTCGTCAAGGTGGGCGCCGTGGTCGATATTCCAAGTCTCGATGCGAATGGACTTTACCTGGCCGTTGCCAGGGATGCGGTGTACCTCACGGGGAGCGTTGACATCGGCCACGCGCGGCAATAACAACAAAACTAAGAGTGCGCCCTTCACAGATTAAGCTGCAGCCTCGCTAGAAGAAGTTTTTGAAGCGGTCTCGATTTCCGCCAGGCGGCGGCGCTCGGCTATTTCGGCGGCGAGCATGGGGACCAAGGCGAAATACCAGCCACAGACGCCGAAGCGGGCGAACGGGTAATCAACAAGGGCATGCAGGCAAATGGAGATCAAACCGATACCCCAAACCGAAGCGATAGCCGGACGAAAGCTCCAGCCAAACAGCACGAGCATGAAGATGGCAAAGGGGATGCCGCCTTCGGCCGCCCACTGCGCCCAATCGTTGTGCGCGCGATTGACATAGGTGCCGTCATCGTAGTGAGCGAACATGCGATACACGGGGACATAGGTTTCGAGCCCCCAACCCAAGACGGGCCGTTCGCGAATCATTTCGAGCGAGGACTGGTTGATGGAACGGCGGACGGCTAACTGGTCGGACTGCTGAAGTTTCTTGATGACTACGTCGAAGCCGGCGGCGTAAACGAAGACAAAGCTTAAGCCGAAGGCCAGCGCAGCGCCGGCGAGGAGACGGCGGTCACGGCGGCGGAGATAGGCGAGGATAATCACAACCAGCAATTCGGCGAGCACCAGGACGGTTCCGGCACGGGAACCGGAAGCGACCACGGCGCCGATCTGAATAGCGCCGAGCGCTAAGTAAGGGGCGGGAGAAGAATGGCGTTTGCTCAAGCCAGTCCAGAGAGTGATGGGCAAGGCGAGTTCGACAAACTGGGCAAAGTTATTCCAATAGGCAAAGGGGCCGAACACGGCGTGATACTTGCTGGGAATGAGCCAATAGTAGAGGCTGGTGTGCGAGGATTGCTCAAGCAGATCAAGCAGGCAGACGCCGCCGGCGAAAAATAGGAACCAACGGCGGAATTGCGTGGCAGCGCGGAGCGATTGAAACAACTGTGTGGCTACGACCGCAATGACGGCGGCGGTAAACCAGAAGAGAACGCCGCTCCAGCCATTGGCCGCTATTTTCTGCGGCGAAAACAGCGTCTGCGCGACACCCCAAAGGGTCATAAGCAGCAGGCAAACGGCGGGCACGGTGAGCGGAAGGCGTTGCGTAAAGGGAACGCTGAGAAAGACCGCGGCGAGCAGAAGAAACAAGGCGGATATGATGCGTGGCAGCAGTTCGGCCCCGTCGAGAGTACCCAAGGTAAACGCCGCCAGGACGCCGCAGAGGCCCATGAGGCCCAGCCGTTCCCGAAGGCGCGCCATTCTTCCCGAACTGGAAGGCAGCGGCGTTTCAATATCTTCTGCTGCAACGGCCATCGACCGTAGGATCTCACTTTCCGGTGTAAGAGACGCGCCAGATGGACTTGGAGCCGTCATCGGTCACCATCAGCGAACCGTCCGGCGCGGTGGCGACACCGACGGGACGGCCCCAAACATCGCCATCTTCGGTGACGAAGCCGGTGAGGAAGTCACCGTAGACACCGTTGGATTTCCCGTCGTTGAGTGGTACGCGGATGACTTCATAACCCGCGCGTATGGAGCGATTCCAAGAGCCGTGTTCGGCGGCGAAAATGTCGCCATGGAATTGCTTGGGGAATTGTTTGCCTTCGTAGAAAGTGAGTTCGAGCGAGGCGTTGTGCGGTTGCAAGAGTACATCCGGCACGGTCACTTTGTCTTTGAGTTCCGGATGCGTGCCGGGCAGACGCGGGTCTTGATGATCGCCCATGTAATACCACGGCCAGCCATAGAAGCCGTCTTCTTTAACGGAGGTGATGTAATCGGGAACCAGGTTATCGCCCAGCATGTCACGCTCATTCACCGAGCACCAAAGTTGCCCGGTAGAGGGATTCACGGCGATGCCAACGGGATTGCGGATGCCCGCCGCGTAGATCTTCACGAACTTACCTGCTGGCGTGAATTCGAGAATGTTGGCGCGATGGGTTTCTCTGGGATGCGTATCGGGATCATCGACGTTCGAGGCCGAACCGACGGATACGAACAAACGTTTGCCGTCTTTGGAAAAGGCCAGATCACGCGTCCAATGGCCGCCGCCGGAAGGGAGTTCGGCGATAACGGTTTCGGGCTCGCCCGTGGCTTTCAGATCGCCGTTGTGATAGTGGTAGCGAATCACGGAGCCGGTATTGGCCAGATAAATCCACTCAGGATTCTTGCCGAGCGGATAAAAAGCAATTCCAAAATTGTTTTTCAGACCGGTGGCAAAGACGGAGTGCTGATCGGGCTTGCCGTCCGGCGTGGTGCCACGGAACACCAACACTTGACCGAGATGGCTTTCGGAAACGAACAGATCGCCGTTGGGAGCGGTTCTTATTTCGCGCGGCTCATCCAGTTGCTCGGCATAACGTTCCACCTTGAATCCTTCCGGGGCCTTCGGCCAAGCGCCGGCAGGCATGGGGACCATCTTGGCGCCATTAGAAACGCCTTTGGTGGCGTATGGCTCGGGCAAATCAGACACGGTAATCTTGCGATAGGTACCCGGCTTTTCGTCTTTGAAAGTGACGAAAGCGGCGGTTCCGGTGGTTACGCTTTTTACGTCTGAATCGCTAGCCAGCGCGACGATGGCGGCCACCGCCGCGAGCGCCGTCCATTTCCAGGAAATCGATTTCATTTGCTTTGCTCCTCATTTTCTTTGTTGATCTGGCGCAATTCGGACAGGTCAAGCCGCCCGGTATAAATAGACATACCAATTGCGCAATGAATGTTTTTTGCGTTCAGCGCCCGGACATCGTCCATGGTGGTGATGCCGCCGGCCGCGATTAACTCACGCGGAGTGGAATTCCGCAAACTGATGAACCAATCCAGGTCGGTGCCTTGCATCATACCTTCCTTGTCGACATAGGTGCAAAGAAAACCGGAACAGAACGGTTCGAACTGTTGAATCATTTCTAGGGCGGTATAGTTGGTGGCTTCGCGCCAGCCTTTCACCATGATTTTGCCATGTTTGCTATCGAGCGCGATGGTCAAACGCTGCGGGCCGATGGCGTCGGCGAGGCTTTGGAGAAAAGGGCGATTGGGGCCGTCCGGAGAAAACGCGGCTGTGCCGACAATGACGCGCCAGGCACCTTGATCGAGAAGTTCCTGCGCGCGTTCGATGGTGCGTACGCCGCCGCCGGCGCGAATGCCGGCGTGGCGCGCCAGGTAAGCGACGAGATCGCCATTGGAGCCGCGGCCCAAAGCGGCGTCCAGATCGATCACTTGAATTTGCGGGAAGCCGGCGAATAGATCGAGCATTTCATCGAGCGATTTCCCCTCCAAAACTTTTTCGCGGCCCTGGACGAGTTGCACCACTTTGCCGTCCATCAAATCGATACAGGGAATAATCATGCTGCTGGGCGTACCGGGACGCCGGCCTCTTCCATTTTGCGCTTGAGATCCGCCACGGTATATTTTCCGTAATGAAAAACGGAAGCGGCTAAGGCCGCGTCGGCACAACCTTCCGTTAGAACCTTTATAAAATCTTCGGGCGTGCCCGCGCCACCTGAGGCGATTACGGGGATGGTGGTGGCTTCGGCGACGGCTTTGGTGAGAGCGCAATCGAAACCGGTTTGGACACCGTCGGTATCCATGGAAGTTAACAAGATTTCGCCCGCGCCCAGGGTTTCGCCGCGCGCGGCCCAGGCGACAGCGTCGATGCCTTCGTCGTGACGACCGCCTTTGGTGAAAACGTTCCAGCGGCCGGGAGTGGAACGGCGAGCATCAATAGCCAGCACTACGGCCTGCGCGCCGAATTCCCGGCTGAGTTCGCCGATGAGTTCGGGGCGATGCACGGCGGCGGTGTTGATGCTTACTTTGTCCGCGCCGGAAAGAATGATTTTGCGAGCATCGGCAACGGTGCGGATGCCACCGCCGACGGTGAGCGGGATGAACACGCGGCGCGCGGTGCGGGCGACCAGGTCCGCCATAATTTCGCGAGCATCGCTAGAGGCGGTGATATCGAGAAAGACAAGCTCGTCCGCACCTTGCGCGTTATAGCGTTCAGCGAGTTCCACGGGATCGCCTGCGTCGCGCAGATCGACAAAGTTTATGCCTTTTACTACGCGGCCCGCCGTGACATCGAGGCACGGGATGATTCGTTTTGCCAGCATTAGATTTCTAAGAAGTTCTTCATTACCTTCAGACCGACGGGGCCCGATTTTTCAGGGTGAAATTGTACGGCGTGCAAATTCGCTTGTTCCAGTACCGCGGAATAGGGGTGCAGGTAGGTGCAGATGGCGGCGGTGGCGGCGGTGACAGGCGCGTAATAGCTGTGAGCGAAATAGGTGAATGCGGCGGCATCCAAGCCTTGCAACAAGCGCGTGGGACGCAGTTGCTGAAGCGAATTCCAACCCATGTGCGGAATGCGCGCTTTGCCGACGAAGCGTTTCACTTCGCCGTTGAGGACGCCTAAACCAGTTTCGCCGGGCGCTTCTTCGCTGGTTTCGAAGAGACATTGCAGGCCGACGCAGATGCCCAGAAAAGGGATGCCGGCAGCAATTTTTTCACGCAATGGCTGGCGGAGGCCTAGCTTGTCGATAGCCTGCATCATTTGACCGAAATGGCCGACACCGGGAAGAATGATTTTCGTTGCGCGCGAGACGGTTGCGGGTTGGTCCGTCACTTCATACTCCGCGCCGAGTTCGGCCAGGGTATTCTCAACGGAACGAATATTGCCGGCGCCGTAGTTCACAATGGTGGTCACAGCAAACCCTTGGTGGAAGGCAATTGATCTTTCAAACGCTCATCGGTTGAGCAGGCATAACGCATGGCGCGCGCAAAGCCTTTGAAGATGGCTTCAATCTTGTGATGGTTTGAACGGCCGTACATGATTTTGGCGTGCAGGTTGCCGCCGACGTGATTGGCAAAGCCGCCGAAGAAGTCTTCGAGCAATTCCGTTTGCAAATCGCCGACGTGGACGACGTCTACTTGCTGATCGTAAACAAGGAACGGCCGGCCACCGAGATCGACGGCGATGACGGCGAGAGATTCATCCATGGTTTGCACAAAATAGCCGGCGCGATTGATGCCGCGGCGGTCGCCTAGAGCTTGCGAGAAGAGATCACCCAGCACGATGCCGACGTCTTCCACGGTATGGTGCTGATCGACATCCAGATCGCCTTTGGCGGAGAGTTTCAGATCGAAGCCGCCGTGTTTGGCGAACAGTTCCAGCATGTGATCGAGGAAACGGATGCCGGTGGAAATTTCGTATGTGCCGGTGCCTTCGATGCGGAGTTCGCCTTGGATCTGGGTTTCTTTGGTGTTGCGATCGACCTTCGCTTCTCTCATAACAGCGTTTCCAATTGGTTGATATCGGAGAGCACGGCAAACGCGCCCAGATCGCGCAGGCTGCGGGCGATTTCTTCATGCCTGGCATTATGAGCTGTGGAGACACCGACAAAGGGCACGCGCGCCGCCTGGGCACTGCGGGCGTCATCCACCGTGTCGCCCAAATACCAGATGTGTTTGCCCGAATGCTTTTGCTGAATCATTTCGAGACCGTCAGGCGCGGGCTTGGGATTGGCAACGCATTCGTCGGTGATGAGCGGATCGAAGTGGATGTGAGGCGCATAGCGGCCGAGGGTGGCATCGGCTTCGTACTTCACACGGCCGGTGAAAATCGCGAGCGACGCGCGCTTGGCTAAGCCTTCCAGCAGGCCTTGTTTAGGCATCCACACTTCTTTACGGATCAGCCCATCGCCATTGGCGCCGAAGAAAATTAAGTTGAATTGATCGACGACTTCGGCATAAGGCACAGTCTTGCCCAAATCGCTGATCAGGCGATGGGAAAGCTGCCAATCGTTATTCCAACCGCCGGCGTTTTTGAAATCTTGAATGGTGTCGTGCGAAACATCTTTGCCGGTGAAATGCCGGACGGTTTCGCGGATGGCTGCGCGGTAAGACTGCCCGACTTCCACGAGCACGCCATCCATGTCGAACACGATCACATCAGGTGCCTGCCTGGTCACCAAATTCGCTCCAATTCTTCCAGCAGCCGCTGGATCTGATCGCGCGTACCGACTGTGAAGCGCAAATAACCGGGGAGTTCATAACTGCGATCGCGCACCAAGACACCGCGTTCTCGCAGTTCGTCGCGGATGGGAATGGCTCGGGCGCCCACTTGGCCCAGCACGAAGTTCGCCTGACTTTCAATGTAAGGAATTTTCAAGTGTTCGAGGCCAACGTACAGCAGTTCGCGCGCGGCCAGGACTTCCGTGACGTAGTCTTCGACGAATTTGGTATCTTGCACGGCGATGCGCGCGGCCATGGCGGCCAGCGAATTCACGCTATACGGCGACTGCGCCTTACGTAGGTGCGCCATGTTGCCGGCTTGCGAAAAGAGGCAGCCACAGCGCATGGCGGCCATGCCATAAACTTTCGAGAAAGTGCGGCTGACAAAGAGATTCTCGTGAGCACGCAAACGGCCCAGCATGGTTACGCCGCAGAATTCGTAGTAGGCTTCGTCAACCAGCACGGCCGCGTGCGGAGCCTTGCGCAGAATTTTTTCCAAGCCTGAAGCGGCAATTCCGGTACCGGTGGGGTTGTTCGGGTTGCTAATCAAGACGGCACGCGTCTGCGGCGTGATGCGTTCGAGCAGTTCTTCCAGGGGGAAGGCCAACTCCCCGGCGCGGTAATCCAGCTCTGCGACGCGCGCGCCGGCGAGTTGGCTGTAAAAGCGATACATGGCATACGAGGGCCGCAGCACGATGACTTCGGCATCATCATCGACGTACGTGTTGATGAGCAGTTGAATGGCTTCATCGGTGCCATTAGTGAGCGTTAACTCGGTTTGCTGAACGCCGAAATGCCTAGCGAGATCTTCCAGCGCGTTTTCGTATTCCGGGTAGATGCTCAGGTCGGCGGCGGTCAAATAGCGCTTGATGAAATCGATAACGTGCGGCGACGCGCCGACGGTGTTTTCGTTAAAATCAAGGCGCAATTTGTTGCGGCGGCCACCGCTGGGCGGATGATACGGCGCCATGTCAAGCACCGCTTTACGGGGGGTTAAATTAGCCGGCAGGACGAACCTCCACAGCGCGGGCATGCGCTTCGAGCCCTTCGGCGCGGGCCAGCGTGGTAATGGTGGGGGCCAGAATCGCCAGCGCTTCCGCCGACAGTTCCTGGACGGCAATCACTTTTACAAAATCGGCCGACGACAAGCCGCCGCGCAAACGGGAGGCGCCACCGGTGGGCAACACGTGGCTTGGACCGGAGGCATAATCGCCCGCCGATTCGGGGGTATGCGAGCCCAGGAAGACTGTGCCCGCGTTGGTGATCTTCTTGAGCAACTCGGGATGATGCAGACTTAGGTGCTCAGGCGCTTCCATATTCGCGGCGGCCACGGCCAGTTCGATATTGGGGAAGATGGCGATGACGCTGCTCTTATCAATGGATTCGCGGGCGATGGCTGCCGTGGGAAGGGTTTCCAGTTGACGTTCTATTTCGGCGGAAACGGCTTGCGCCAACGTTTCGGACGTGGTGAAGAGCATGGCGCTGGCGGTAACGTCATGTTCGGCTTGGGCGAGCATGTCGGCGGCAATCAAGCGGGCATCGCCGTCTTTGGCCAGAATCAAAATTTCGGTTGGGCCGGCAATGAAATCAATACCGACATCACCGGAGAGCAACTTTTTCGCGGTGGCCACATAAGCGTTGCCGGGGCCGACAATGCGGTCGACGCGTTTGATGGAAGCGGTGCCGAATGCCAGGGCGGCAATGGCTTGCGCGCCGCCAACTCGGTAGACTTCGCGAATACCCAACATGTGCGCGCAGCCCAAAATCTCAAGCGAGGGCCGAGGCGAAGTGACGCAGATGCGCTGAACACCCGCCGTTTGCGCGAGCACGGCTGTCATCAAGAGCGTAGAAGGCAGCGGATAGCGGCCCGAGGGCACATAGCAGCCCACCGCATCGAGCGGCCTGACAATCCAACCCAGCTTGCGCCCGGGAGAAAACTCTTCGAAGCGTTCTTTGGGCAACTGCGCTTCGGCGAACTGGCGAATGTTGGCGACGGCTGCCTCGACTGCCTTTTTCACGGCTGGGCTCATGGCCGCGGCGGCGCGCTCCAACTCTTCGCACCCCACCCTGATCGGCTGGCTCCCCAAACCATCCAACTCACGCGCATAGCTGACAAGCGCTTCGTCGCCATCGCGCCGGATGGCGTCCAGAATCGGCCGAACGGCGCTTTCATATTCGAGGGAAGCACGTTGCCGCGCGAAGCCAAAATCGAATAACGCCGGATTGCCGTTTTTTCTGGTGAGGTTGAAGATTTGAATCAAGCGTCCCGCCCTACATCACAATTTTGTTCAACGGATACTCCACAATGCCTTGCGCGCCGGCTTCTTTCAGGCGGGGAATGATGCTGCGCACGGTGGTTTCTTCCAGGATGGTGTTGACGGCCACCCAAGAATCGTCACTCAATTGAGAGATGGTTGGATTCTTCAAAGCGGGCAGCACGGCCAGGACGGCTTTCAAATCGTCTTTCTTGACGTTCAACATTAAGCCCACCTTGCCGAGCGCCGCTATGGCGCCTTCCAGCAGCATCTTTACGTCTTCCAGTTTCTTGCGTTTCCAAGCATCTTGCCAGGAATCAACGTTGGCGATCAATTGCGTGTTGGATTCGAGCACGGTTTCGATGATGCGCAACTTATTCGCGCGCAACGATGAACCGGTTTCGGTAACTTCCACAATGGCGTCGGCCAAATCAGGCGGCTTCACTTCAGTTGCGCCCCAACTGAACTCCACGCGCGCTTTGACGCCTTTGCTTTTGAGATAACGCTCGGTGGTGCTCACTAATTCGGTGGCGATGATCTTGCCTTCCAAATCTTGCACGCACTTGAACGGCGAAGCTTCCGGCGCGGCTAAAACCCAACGCACTTTACCGAAGCTCTGTTTGGCGTAGATGAGATCGGCGACGGTTTCGACGTTCGCTTCGTTTTCTTCCACCCAATCGCGGCCGGTGAGGCCGGCATCCAACACGCCGTCCTCGACATAACGCGCCATTTCTTGCGCGCGAATGAGCATGCATTCCAGATCGGGGTCGTCAATGGCGGGGTAGTAACTGCGCGTGCTGGTGGAGATGTTGAAGCCAGCGCGGCGGAACAAATCAATGGTGGCGTTTTCGAGGCTGCCTTTGGGGATGCCTAACTTCAGTTTCACTTCTTGGCTCCATATACGGCAGCGGGGTCGTACATTTTAGGCTCGGTGACGGTCCAAGCGCCTTCGGCGAAGGTGCGGAAGAAGCAGCTTTCATAGCCTTCGTGGCAAACGCCGGGACCGATGGGTTCGGCTTCGACGAGAAGCGCGTCGCCATCGCAATCGGCGGCGATGGACTTCAGCAGCAGGTAGTGGCCGGAGCTTTCGCCTTTGGTCCAAAGCTGCCGGCGCGAGCGGCTGAAAAAGGTGACGTGACCGCTGGCGACGGTTTTATCGAAGGCTTCGCGATTCATATAGCCGACCATGAGCACGCGATGCGTTTTGGCGTCCTGCACGACGGCCGCGATCAATCCATTCTGCTTTTCGAAATCGAGCACTTCGCTCATGTACGTGAATCCTCAATAAAATAAAAAGCCCGCCTATGGAGAGGCGGGCCGGTTGCAAATCTTTGCTGGCAGATCAGAACGCAAACTCGCCGGGTTAAACCATCGAATGATGGAGATGGTAATGGCGGGGATGCGTGTGGGCGTTCATCAAAAAGGTAGTATAACAGGACGCAGTTGGCACGCTCATCGAGGCTAAGCGTAGCGAGCGGATGCGCTCTTCGCCGAGCTTGATTCAGAGGAAGATGACACCGGTTCGCGGTGAGGTGTGGCTGCTCGACCTCGGCATGGTTGAAAAAGTTCGGCCAGCGCTGATCTTGAGCGTCGGATTCGGTGATGGCGAAAAAATGTAGGAACTCAGGGCCGTGCACTGCCGGGCTCCGGCAGGCGAAACCGCCTGCCCCACCTTTCGCCCCAGGTGAGTCTGAGAAAAATGTAGAAACTCAGGTCTCGACACGAATGCCCGGTCAGGGTTTTCGGCGAGTGGGCACACGTCGAGTGCGGCGTTGGCCTGCGTTGTTGTGGTGGACACGAGATTTACGCGGCTTTCACCTGTATTCTTCCACTGCGGATGGCGGCGAGCACTTTGGCGAGAGAGGGAACCGGTAGATTTATGGCTTCGGCGTTGGCTACGACCCCCCAGCAGTAGGTGATTTCGGGAAGTGAAAATTCGAAGCCAAATTGCGCGGGGTCAAAGGGGATGTTGGCCTCTTTCGACTGAGCGAGCAGGCGTATGGCTTGGTACATGCGTCCCTGAATTTTGGCTTTTTCATCGTTTTTCTCGTGACGCTCCTTTTGGAGGGCTTGGAGTTTGGCGAGATCGGCGGTTTGGTGGTTGCGGAGGCGGCGCTCTTGCAGGGCGAGGTTATTCAAGTCGCGGCGGTAGGCGAGATAGACTTCGCTTTTGATGAGAGATTGGCGGACAGCGGGGTCTTGCTCGTCAGGGTGAAGGTCGGCCAGTTTGCGGAGACCGATGGCGTAGATGCCGGCTTCGAGAGAAGCGATGCGATTGATGCGCCAATCGGCGTCGGCGATGCGTTGAACGAGGTTTTTTTCGGGTGGGGTAAGGGGTGAGTAGTCGGCGATGTGCTGTTGCACGTGAGCTTCGTAGGCTTGGACATCGTCGGATGGGAGTAAAACGGTGACGCCGGTGAGGGCGGTTTTGACGGCGTTCAAGGATGATTTGGCGCGGCCTTCTGGGGTGGTGGGGCCGGTGCTTTTTTGGGCGTTGGCGCGGTTGGCGGCGCGTTGGGCGTCCGAGACGGGACGGCTGGCCGCAGCGTCAGTTTGCTCTTCCGCTTCTGCTTCCGCGAAATCGACGTTCGGGGAGATGGGATCGACAGAGGCACCTGCGGCAGCGGCGGCGGCCATGGTTTGCGGTTGGGTTTGCGATTGTTCCCTTTGTTCACGCTTAGCAGCTTTGAGGGCGGCGCGCTCAGCGGCACGGCGGATAGCACGGTTCGACATAGTTCGAGACTCCAGTTTTGAAAATGAAAAAGCCCAGTGGCGAGGGATGCTCGCACTGGGCTGATTTCTGATTTGACGATAGCAGAGACCCCCTGGTTTTCCGAACCTAGGTAACCGAGGGGAGAGGAGGAGGAAGCCGCTAAATCATAGATGGGATTGGGGATATAAATATGATTAAAGTTTGTTCAGATTTGTGACTGGGAATGAGGCGTTCGAAGAGGAACCTTGATTGAACACCGCACAGTGGGTGACTTGGATAGGACATTTATGATTCTCTCCATGTTGGAACCCAGGTGACTCTGCACTACTGACCAGTGTTGTTGAGCCAGCCGTTTATTCCGGCGACGCACCTTTGACGACCATCATGGAAAACAGGCGCTGAGCGCGAAAAAAGCGAAAGGGGAACCTTGCGGTCCCCCTTAGTCGCGTCGATCGGAATCGACCCTAGAATTGTGACGATCTGGTCCCCTTCTAATCGGGGTATCTTCAGTATAGCGTGACGGCGGTGTACCCTCGGTCCGACCGATCCCGGGAGGCGCTCTCACTCATTTTCGGTTCTTGCGCAAACCGGCCGACAACCAACCAAAAAAATAGTGATAGCATCAAACCAACCACACGAATTGGAATCAAAGATTGAGCCGAAACACTTTAACGAGGCACGATGGACACTAATCTGGTGGTAGCGATAGTAACGAGCGTCACAACCGCAGGCAGCACCGCCGGTGTTGCCATCACGGCGTTGCTGTTGTCGAACAAACGGATTGATCGGGTTGAGGCGAGCCTTGAAAAAATCCACGCGGCATTGGAAATGCTAACCGGCTCCTTGCATGATATCGACAAGCGGCTCTCTATCATCGAAGACCGCGTCGGCAGGAGCGGCGGATAAAAGCTGTTTTTGTCTAGCACCTGACCCCGACGCTCACCCCGCCGCCTCGATCATCTCGTTTAACAATCTTGCAGCTTCCTCCTGCTCCCCGCGCCGCAGTAAATCCAGCACGTCTGAATCCACAATCCGGTACCACAAGGCGCGCCGCGCCCCGAAATCCGCAATCCGCCCCGTAATCTGGGGACGCGCTGCTTTCAACAACTCCAAAAAATCCGCATACTCCGGCCCAATCTCAAGCTGAAATTTCTCCTTCAGCCGCACCGCCACCGCCGGCGCCCAGCCATTCGTCGAAATCGCAATCGTCAACTCGCCGCGCCGGTGAATGGAGCCAAAACTAAACCGGCAATGCTCCGGATCATCCACGCAATTGCAAAGAATCCGCTGCTCTTCCGCCAAACGAAAGATCTCCGCATTGTCCTCCAAGTCGCTAATCACCAAAAACAGCCCGTCCAAATCCGACGCCACAAAATCGCGTTTTTCCCAATGAATCATCCCAGCCGCGGCTAACGCTCCTATCGCCCGCTCCGCCCGCGGATTCACATACACTACCTCCGCCCCCGCATCCACCAGCGCTTGCACCTTGCCCGCGACTTCATAGCCCTCGCCAGTCACCAGGCATTTTTTCGCCGACAAATCTAGAAAAACAGGAAAACGAAAATTCATGGGCCTCGACTTCTGAGCCTAACAAGAATGCCGTCCGCTTATGCTGGTAACTTGCGGGTACCACGCTTATATCTGATTGATACTTTCGGTTTCATCTTCCGCGCCTACCACGCCCGCGCGCGGAGTGGCGCACCTCCCATGCGCACCGCCGCCGGCCTTTCCACCGAAGCGGTCTTCATCTTTCACAACATGCTGCGCAAGCTCATGGCCACCTCGAAACCCGATTACATCGCCGCCATTTTCGAAAGCACCGCGCCCACGTTCCGATCCCAGCAATTCGCCGAATACAAAGCGAACCGCACCGAAATGCCGCCCGATTTGGCCGGACAGATTCCCTACATCCGCCGTTTGATCGAAACCATGCGCATTCCCGTTCTCGAGTTCCCCGGCTATGAAGCCGACGACGTTATCGGCGCCATCGCCTGGCGTCCACAGGCCAAGCCTCTCGAAGTGGTCATCGTCTCCAGCGACAAAGACATGCTGCAACTCGTGAACCAGCGCGTCTTCATGCTCAACCCCATGAAAGACGACGAATGGTATGACGAAGCCAAAGTCGAAGAGTTCATGGGCGTCAAGCCGGCGCAAGTGGCCGACCTGCTGGCCCTCAAAGGCGACGCCATCGACAACATCCCCGGTGCTCCCGGCATTGGAGATAAAGGCGCGCGCGACATCATTGCCAAATTCGGTTCCCTCGAAGAAGCGCTCAACCGCGCCGCCGAAGTCGAGCGCAAAATGTACCGCGAAAGCCTGCAGAATAATCGACCGCAAATAGAACTGAGCAAGAAGCTGGCCACCATTCAAACCGATATTGCCGTGGAGTGGGACCTCGCCGCACTCCGCACCCAAACGCCCGATACCACCGCTCTCAAACCGCTCTACAAAGAACTCGAATTCTTCAGTCTGCTCAAAGATCTGCCGCCGGAAGACGATAGCGACACGCGCGATTATTCTATTCTCAGTGACGCCGTGGCTTTAGAGCAGTGGCTCGCGGGTCGGCCGCCGGACGCTCCATTGGCCGTCGCCCTTGATCTCACGAATCTCTTTATCGGGCTTTCCTATAAAACCGCTGAGGGCCGCGCCGTCCCACTCGCTATGCTCGAAACCGTTCGCCCCGTGCTTGAATCTGCCGCGGTGCCGAAAGTGGTGCATGATGCCAAGGCCTTCCTCATCGATCTCCACCGCCTCGGTGTTCATCCGCAGAATCTCGATGAAGACGTAATGCTCTATACGTTCTTGCTCAACGCGGAACCTGGCGCAGTGTCTCCCGAGTCCCTCGCCGAACGTTTTCTCGACCGCAAACTCAACGCCGCCGCCGAGCAACAAGCCGAAGCAACTCTCGCTCTCGCCGAACTGTTGCGCCCGCAGATTGACGCCCAGGAATTGCGTTCCGTCTATCGCGATATAGACCTCCCACTCGCGCCTGTACTCGCGCAAATGGAGATGACCGGCATTCGTGTCGACACCGCCGTCCTGGCCGAACTCTCCGTCCGTCTCTCGCACCAGATCGACGCTATCGCCCAAAAAGTCTACGATTGCTGCGGCCACCCTTTCAACATCAATTCACCGCAGCAACTCGGCAAGGTTTTGTTTGAAGAAATGCATCTGCCGTCGCCGGTCAAATATGGCAAAGGCAAGACTGTCTCCACCGCCGCCGATATCTTAGAAAACCTCGCCCCCGCCTATCCAGTGGCGCAACTCGTTCTCGATTACCGCCAGTTGAGCAAACTCAAGGGCACCTATATCGACGCCCTCCCGCTCCTCATCCGCCCGGAGACCAAACGCGTTCATACCACGTTCAATCAGGCCGGCGCGGCTACCGGCCGCCTCTCTTCCTCGAATCCGAACCTGCAGAACATCCCCATCCGAACCGAGGAAGGCCGCGAAATTCGTGCCGCCTTTATCCCTGAACCGGGCTGGGAGTTGGTCGTCGCCGATTACTCGCAAATCGAACTTCGCCTGCTCGCGCACATGTCGGCTGACCCGGTGCTCGTCGATTCCTTCTCGCGCGACGAAGACATCCACGCCCGCACCGCCGCCGAGGTTTTCAAAATCAGTCCCCTCATGGTAACGCCGGAAATGCGCCGTTCCGCCAAAGCC
>Ga0302319_10010236_pt1 | contig 17922 bp, 9 predicted proteins | sample Bog_T0_2_FD_203319 | JGI IMG/M metagenome (GOLD analysis project Ga0302319, IMG submission 203319) | Peat permafrost microbial communities from Stordalen Mire near Abisko, Sweden - Bog_T0_2 | ecosystem: Environmental > Terrestrial > Soil > Wetlands > Peat | place: Sweden: Abisko, Stordalen Mire...
ACTCCGCCTGAAATCCGTCGAAAACCTCTTTCGGAAGGCCGCCAGGATTCGCCTCCGTTTTCACCATCAGCGGCGGTACTGCGCTGATGAGCGCAGCTTCCGGATCATCTATGTCGAGTTCATCATCCTCCGCGTCTGAGAGACTCGGAAACGTCGGTCGCGGGAGGGTAGGCTGTTGCGCCCTGGCGAGATCCGAATAAAAGATATGTGCAACGCTCCCAGGTGCCCATTGGGCGCTCAATGCCATTGCTGGCGGCACATGGCTCTGGTCCGGCGGCGGTGGCGTCGGACCAACAAACACGCGAACTCCCGCGCCCATATACGGTGTTCCGGCGCAACAATGGGCTCCATGCAGTTGCGTTCGTCAACATGAGCGACACGGAACTGATCGTCTGCGAAGTTGCTCTCGACCAGCCGAACTCTGCCAGCATGCGATGGGCATCTCCTGAGCAGCCGGAAGCAAAGCCATGGCCCGGAAAACTTGAACTGGCGCCCGGATCGGCAGCAGTGGTATTTGAAGGCTGAGACGGCGATGGCGCTGCTGGCAGAGATGGTAGACCTCGCCTGTAGCGGTGTTGAGTGCGGCAAATAGTGCTACAGTGTTACAAAGCTGAAACCCGGCCGTGACATTGCAATTGTCGTCAATGTTTTCGCGGTCTTTAGCACGTGACGTTCCATTTCTGTTAACTCTCTGGATTCGGCGTAACATGCTGATCCTGCGCGACTTGCCATTTTGTAACACTGTAGTAATAGTGTGGTCGTTCCGTTGCGCTTGTAGTCGTGCGTCATGGTCTGGCGGCGACCCTTCTTCATGGGCAGGCCGGGCTGGGTACGATCCAGAGTTTGGATCTGGCTCTTCTCGTCTACGCTCAACACAAGCGCGTGCTCGGGCGGATTCAGATAGAGACCGACAACATCCTCCAGCTTGGCCGCGAAATCCGGATCATTGCTGACCTTGAAGCTCGATACGATGCGGCTTGAGCCCGTGGGCGCGCCAGATACGCCGCATGCTGGCCTCTGAGATGTCGGCCTCGCGAGCCATCGAACGCGTGGACCACTGTGTGGCATTCGAAGGCCCTGTTTTGCGTCGTCTTGGCGACAACTTCGGCAACGATTTCAGCCGTGATCCTGGGGGTGCGGCCAGGGCGCGGTGCGTCCTTCAACAAGCCTTGGACACCGAATTCCAGGAATCGCTCGCGCCACAAGGCCGCCATGCGGGTGCTGACGCCAAGTTCGCCGGCGATCTGTAGGTTCTGCATCCCGTCGGCGGCCAGCAGAACAATGCGGCTGCGCAATACCACCCGAGCTTCCAAGGAGCGTTTGCGGCTGAGCCGCTCCAGTTCCCTACGCGTCGCTTCGTCGATAACAACGGCCGGGGCAATACGCATGGCGAGGTCTCCTCATCATAAAATGAGCCTCGGAATATACATGATTCTGTTTATGACGCACTACGCTAGCCGCTCTGTCCCTTATTCCCCATCTGTCCATCGTCAACAAACCCGAGACACTTCGATAGATCGATGATTCCAAAGGAATAAAGTTAATAACAGGCTCTAGGTTTTGCACACCGGAAACGCCGTGATTCGCAGCTTGGCTGCCGCGTAGGGGATCAGCGTGATTGCCTCCTCCGGCTGATCGCTCGCGACGGGGCTCTGCGGCAGCGGGTTGGCGGCGCCGTCCTCCGCCTGCCACTGGTTGAGCTTGCGCGCCTTCACGCTAAGCTTCACGGGAGCATGGCGGCTGGTAAACGGCCCTTCTCCCACCTCTGTTTCCGTGACGGTGATGCTCTTGCCTGGCGCGGCGGCGTCGAGGCTCAGTGCATAGTTCCACGGTGTGGTTGGGTAGACCTGCCAATCTGCGGTCATTCCTCGCGTGCGCAGCTTCACCCAGCTCTCGCCCACTCCATAGGAGAAGACCAGCGGTCCGCGCTCGACGGCTACGGATTCGTTGAACCAGCGCGAGATGCGCGGCGTCATCGGGAAAGTGATCTCAACGTAGTCGCCGGCCCGCCAGGTGTGCTCGACCCGCGCAAACCCTCCCGGTACTGGTGCAGGTTCGGCCAGGCCGTTGACCAGGATCGCTACGCCCGCGGCCCACGCCGGGATGCGGAACTGGATGGGAAAGCTCAGCGGCGCTGCGGGATTGACGGTGAAGTGAACAGTGCCGTGGAATGGGTAGCCGGTTTCTTCTACCACCTGTACCGGCGTCCCGCGCAGGACCGTGTTCACCTCGCAGGGAGCGTAGACAGCCGCCACCAGCCCGTCCTGCGCGGTGTTTTCCTGTGTGCCGGAGAGCATGAACAGGCTGGCCGCAAACTTGGGCCACCCCTGGTGGAAGTTCGCTGTGCAGCAGCCGAAGTTGGGCTCCAGCCCAAAGAGATTCGACTCCGGCCCGTCGGTGGTCCAGGGCTTGTGGTGCAGGCTGCACTCCACTTGGTTGGGCTCCTGATTGTACTGGTGCGCCCACATGTCGTCGGTGAAGGTGCCGGGCAGCGCATTGAAGGCCAGCTTCTCAAGCCGGTCGCCGAGAGACGGGTCGCCGACAATGGCAAGTGAATGTTCGAGCGAGAAAATGTACTCAACAACGGTGCAAAGCTCCGACCCCTGCGAGGGATCCAGCCCGGCCAGGTGTTCGTCGCAGGAAAACATGCCGTTGGGCAGGCCGTGATACTTGTTCAACTCGGCGATCATGGTCAGAACCGCGGAGCGGTCGTCCGTTGAGCCGGAGACCAGTGACCAGACAGGACCGGTCTTGACTGCCTGCCCGTTGTTCACGCCATGCGTCGCCAGTGCAAGGTCCTTGAGCCCCTCGCCCTTTTCCAGCTTGATGTATTCCGCGGTGATTCGCTGCGTGTACTTGAAGTCGGCATACTGAGCCTGCCAGTCGTAGCCTTGTGTCTTCAGCAAGCGCGCTAGATCCAGCAGGTACGCCGAGCCGGTCCGGTTGTAGAGCCAGATCACGCTGAGCAACTCGTCCTGCCAGCGGAACTTGCTCCAGTCGCGCAAAGGCCGCGCCGGAAGCTCTTGCAACTGATGCTGGAAATACTTCTCCATCACCGGAATCACGCGCGGATCGCCGGTAGCATCGTGGTATTGCGTAAGAGCCTTCAGCATCACGAAGCGCGGCCACCAGTCGTCATTGGAAGCGGGACCAATCATTCCATTCGATGCCTGGTGATCCAGCGTCCAGTCGATATACTTTTGAGCCTTGACCTTGAGCCCAGCGTCATCGAGCAGGTATGCGAGCGGGACCAGGCCATCGAGAAAGTAAGGCCCGCGTTCCCACGACTCTCCGCTCCCCCCCAGCCAGCCGCTGTTCGGTCCCACGTCCGCCCAGGTCTCGTCCAGATGCCCGCCCAGCCCATTGGCCTGAATGTGAAGCTGCTCCTTCAACCAGCCGCGCGGGCGGATTGACCCGAGAGGCAGCAGGTAGAAGGCGTTGGAGGCAAGTGGCACACGATTCCTGACCACGGATGCTGTGCTGGCGGGTGTTTGCGAGGAAGCAAGCACAGGCGCGGCGGAGGAGTAGAGAAAGCGGTCGATAGGCAGAGACGATGCCAGGCCGAAAAGGCCAAGCCGATTTAGAAAACGGCGGCGCGTGGAAAAGAATCTCGATGCAGACGACACAGTTGACTCCTGGGCGAATCTTGCCGTTATCGTACCTAGCTGATGACTCTCGCGCATGGTACAGATGTTCTACTTCCGCATTATTGCAACCCGCAATTTCGAGCTGCGGGGTTCCAAGGTCATGGTTGTCCCTCGGTGAGAATCCGGGTTGTCGAAGCAAAGAGATGATAGTTTGTGAACAGGTTCTCGTTAAGTTTAAGAAGCGGAGTAGCGCCTGAGATGTCATTGGGGTCAATGGGGTCAATGTGGATGGTCAGGCTGCGCATCGGACAGATGAAGTTACGGCCGCCGACCGAGACCGGACCATACTCCACCAGAGCGCCTGCCCGCTTGACTGGATCGCGATCTTTCAAGTCGGCTTCGATAGAGAAGAGGAGGATCGCTCCGGTCGTGGGGTCCAGCCAAAGCGAGCCGTGATAGCCAGGTCTGATGCGGTAGCGTGTTGCTCTGGAAACATCGAGACCTTGCTGCAGCCCGATGGGGCTGTGCCTCGAGTCTTCGACTGGCGCGTCTTGTGGGGTAGAGCCGGCGACAACGTAGTGCGAGAATGCCTTGGGCACCGAATAATTTAAGACTGCGACCGGGCCCGCCGAGATCTGTTCCCAGTGGCTCCAGCTCACCTTGCCGTTGGCAGTGTCGGCCAGGATCATGGTCAGCATGGGGCCGAACTCGCCCCAGGACGTTAACTCACTCTTTGGCTGCTCTTGCCTGGCTCCGGAAGCCGCGGCGGGCGACAAGGTTTCCCGGTCCTCGCGCACGGAGATTTCCCGGCTCGATGTGCCCACGAGGTGCAGCCCTACGCTGACGGGCCAAGCGTTCTTTGTCAATTGCTGGGGGCTGTTGTCGAAATACCTGGTGGTCCGAGTGGCAAGGAAGTTGGGCAGAAGGGGCAAGGTCTGCGCGACATAGTTTCGCGCCGCTTCCAGCATGCGCTGTTGGGCGGAGCCGTCGAGAGGGGCGATGGCCGGAATCTCGCTTGCCGGCGGCATGAGAAAAATCGACTGATCAGCGAGCAATTGCAGGGACTGCACTGTCTCAGGAAAGGAAGCCAAATCGGCGGTAAGGCGCCCGAGCGTGGTCTCGGTCAGCCGCTCGGTAAGTTCCAAGGGGCGGATTTGGCGCACAATCTGTGTGTCCGACTTGTGCGCGGCGCATGCCGTGGTCAATATCTGCTCCAATTGCGCCACTGTTACCCGCGTGGGGGCTGGAGGCGCAATTGCGACCAACGCCGCTAGCAAAATCAATATTCGCACCGTTCTGCTCCGCCAATATAGCCGGTGACGAAAAGGAGATTCGAATAGGGAATCACTCTCGGCTCCCGAGTTAACGCTTCAGCATGATCATGATAGAGAAGTCGCGATTCCTGCGCATGGTCCAGATGTTCTACTCCCGACATGTTTATGTGGAATGCAATTCCAGGGGTGGTCGAGGCTCCTGGCATCGAGCCCGGTTGGGAAAATGGAAGGCCTAATCGATCGATCCGGCACGCGGCTGCTGGATATGGCGCTGGATCAGTTGTTCAATTCGATTAGGCCGCGGTGAATCGCGGTGGTGGCTGCCTCGGTGCGGTCAGACACTTCCAGCTTTTCAATCACGCTGTTAACGTGGTTGCGGACCGTGTTGCCACTGATGTCGAGGGCGGTGCCGATCTGCTTGTTGGTGAGGCCGCGGGCCAGCATTTGCAGGACCTCGAGTTCGCGGGCGGTGAGGTTTGTCCGCATCATGCGTTCCGCAAGCCTCTCTGCAATGTGGCGGGGGAAGTAGCGCCGGCCGGCATGCACGGCCCGGATCGCCTCCAGAATGTCTGACTGGGGCGCGTCTTTCAGCAGATAGCCTTGCGCGCCGGCCTGCACAGCCCGATAAATGTCCTCATCTGTTTCAAAGCTGGTGAGGATGATGACGCGAACGTTGATTTTGGCGCGTTTGAGCGCATGCAGGGTGTCGATTCCATTCATGCCGGGCATGCGCAGGTCGAGCAGCACCAAGTCGGCGGCCTTGTTGCGCAGCATCTCCAGCGCGTCTTCGCCGCTGGATGCCGAGCCGGCCACCTCCACGCCCACCTGTGTACCAAGCATGCTGGTAAGCCCGGCGAGCACCACCGGGTGATCATCCACGATAAGAATGCGAATCGGCGTGTTTCGAAGGTCGGACATCGGTCCATTGCTCCCTGAGATATCTCCATAACAGTTTTGGCCAGGTCGTTAGTGTTACGCGCGGCGGCAGAGGCGCGTCGATCCGGATGCGCGTGCCCTGGCCGGGTTTGCTTTCGAGGCTAAACTTTGCCGATATGCTTTGCGCCCGGCGTTGCATGCCGCGAATGCCGAAGCCGAGAAGGCCATCGCCTTTTTGGAAGCCAGCTCCGTTGTCTTCGATAAGCAGAGAGGCCAGATTCTGGCTGTATCGCAGACGGATGGTTAGGATGCCCGGTTGCGCATGTCTGACTGCATTGGCAACAGCCTCCTGCCCGATGCGGTAGAGGGTGTCGGCGATGCGCAAGGGGATGGATCTCTGGTCGCCTTCCCGCCGGGAAACGACCTCGACCGTGCCGCCCTCCACCATGCGGCGGGCGCAATGGTCCAGGGCCGAGAGGATGTCTTCCGATTCCAGCGACTCGGGGCGGAGCGTGGCAATGCTGCGGCGGGCCTCTTCGTGGCTGTGACGCACCAGGTCGCTGGCCAGGTCAAGCTGTTGCAGCACGCTCGAGTTCTCTTCGGGGAGCCTGTTGCGAATGGCCTGTAGCTGAAACCCGATACCGGCAAAACTCTGAGCCAGGGTGTCGTGCATCTCGTGGGCCAGGCGCTGGCGCTCCTCCAAAACGCCCTGCATGCGCCAATGCGCGATCCGGTGGTAAACGAAGTTGACCACCAGCGCCAGCAGCAGCGAGGCGACGACAATGGCAATCACGTGCCCCGTGCTCCACCACGGCGGGCCAGCGAGGACTTCCAGGTCCTCATTGGAACGCAGCAGCAGGACAAAGGGCGTCAGGTTCTTCGTAAACGACGGATCGACGACGCAGATTCCGCGCAGACGGAGGCTGCTATCGAGTTTGAGCTTGCTGAAAAGGTAGTCGCCGCGGCCGGGATTCATGATGGCGCGGAACGATTGCGGTCCCTCATCGAGATCCAGGATCAAGGTATTGTTGGGCCCGTGCTCTTTGCTGGAGAGGTGTCCCTGGACCTCGACGAATTCAGCGTCGAATTTGCCCGTGGATGCCTGCGATGCCGTTACTGAAAGCGGCGGCATTGGCGTGCGAGCCCAAAGCACCTGGACAGTAGCGTGCTCCATCGTCGAACTGAAGTCGCCGGAATGCACTTCCCCAGCGACTTCGACTTCGTCGCCTACCTTGAGAGGAGGCGCAGAGGGTTGCGGGATGTAAACTCCACCGGTCGAATCCTGGACGAAGAGCATGGGCGCGGTCAGAATGACCACGCCCCGGACCGTAGCGCTCACCGGCTTGGCGAACGAACTCAGGCGCAGGCTCTCGATGCTCTGCACGCTTGCGTTAGAACGCAAGGTCTCTTTTGGCTGGTCGGAAGGGGTTTGCGCTCGAGGGAATTCAGAGCCCGCAGCGGCCATATTCGTCGGCTCAGCCCCCCCCGGGCCGCGCTCACTCCTCAGCATCTCAAGGAGATCGAGTTGTGTGGCAGGGCATACCACGATGTTGCGCCAGATGCCGCCTGACGAGTAGGAACGCAGGCCAACCCGGCCCGAACGAACACAATCCGGATCATGAATGCCAAGGGAGAATGGAGCCGTTTGCGACGGAGTAGTAAGAGCCGCGACAATTTGGCAGTCGTATGTCAGCAATTTCAGGTGATACCACTGAAAAGGTCGAATGGTGCCGGCCTTGGGGAGCTGCTTGACCATCTCCATCCAACCATGCTCCGCGCGGCCGAGGACAAGAGAGTTGTCCCTGGTCCGTATCCCCGCGTAATAACCGCTGTATGAGTTGACGCCTTCCTCTTCATCGCTGGATCGAATGATTAATCCCGCGTCGCCGCTGATGCCCAGCAGATCGATATCGGCTTCGATTGAGTAGTTGCGCCAATAGGGCGAACCGGCCAGAAGCTTGGCGCCCCGTTCATCCGAGTCATTGCGCATGGCGCCATTCGCCAGTTCCCACGTGCCTCCCAATGCCTTCCATTCGTCGGCTCTGCCTTCGGCAAATGAATCCCGATAGGGAAGTCCGCGGATGGGGCTGCGCAAAAAGTAGCGCAGCGCAATGAGTCCCACGGCCAGAAGAAGACCAAGCAGCAATCCAACCTGGACCCGGCGGCCCTGTAAGGGCGTGAGTTTCATTGGATTGGACTCCAGGCCCAATGGCCAAGCTTCCAGTCGGGGTCGAGCATAAGGCGGACCTCCGCTGTTTCGATGTTCTGTCTGGTGATCAGCTTCGGCTGGACGTAGACCAGGCCGGGCACGGACTGTCCCAGGTGCCGCGCATGGATCAACTCGATCGCCTGTTGGCCGATGGATCGAGTGTCCTCCTGCACCACCGAGTCAAGGTTCCCCTGTTGGCCGAAAAGAGGATACCCACCGAGATCGAAGCCGATGACTCTGATCGCGTGCTTCGGCCTCGCAGTGTCAAGTGCAGACGAAGTCCCATCCGCCGTTGTTCCAGTGAGAGCGACAATTACATCCAGATCCGGATTGGTCCTGAGAGTTTCTTCGGCAACCTGTTGTTCGTGCGGCACATTGAACGTTCCAATCCTACGTTCCACAATGCGGATGCCGGGGTCATTCTGAGCAAGGGATTGTTCGAAAGATCGGGCGCGGAGCATGATCCCCGCAACATCCGGATTGATGCCCAGAATTGCCACGGTTCCATGGCCATTTAGCAATTGGGCGACCCGCTGCGCGGCAAGCCGGCCGCCCGCCGCGTCGTCGTTGAGGATGTAGAAGAGGTTTCCTCCGGCTGGAATTGGCAATGGGGAACCGATAATGACCGTAGGGATGCCCTGCGCCATCGCGCGGCGTACCGGTGTGATCAAGGACAAGGCCTGATCCGGGGCAAGCACCAATCCCTGGTAGTCGCCGCTCACGACCCGTTCAACCAGCGCAATTTGCGCCTCGACATCGTCTTCGCGCGTTGGAGCGTTCCAATAGATGGACATTCCTGTCCGGTCAGCCGCGACCTCGGCCCCGGCATGGACGGGTTCCCAATGCCCGGTGCCATCCGTTTGCGGGATGACGGCAATCCTGACCTGCGTGGGAGAGCCGCATGCAGCGGCCCATAAGGCAAGGCAGCTGACCAGGCCAGCCAATCCCAGGCAGGGGCGATTCCGCCTGGGTCTGAGCCGGTATTGCAAGAGTGTATTCATTGCCGAGCAGGACGGAGTCTACGCCGCAAACCCGTTGCACAGCAAGCCATCCGCGGCATCTAGTCCATATGGACTACGCCGATGTGGTCATACTGTCTCATGCGCGCCTCATCCTTGTTGAGTAGCCTCGCAGTGTTCTTAGTTTCGCTGGCTCTGCTAAACGTTTTCATCGCGCGGAGCCAGGCTTGCCCCGGCCATGATGATCTCGGCTGTTCGAGAGTGCAGGCGTCATGCCGAACATCGGTCAACACCAAACCGTTCTTGAGAGGCCACAATGAAGGAAACCACACGGAGATTCTTTCAGTCTTTGACGTTGGTAATGCTGCTGGCGACAGCCAGTTGCTATGCGCAATTCACTGGCGGAGTCCAGGGGACTGTGCAAGATCAAAAAGGGGCCATTGTTCCTCAGGCAAAAGTTACCTTGGCCAACGTTGACACCGGCGTTACGCAGACGGCGGCCAGCAACGCCACCGGCGTGTACCGTTTCGTCAGCCTCGCGCCCGGCAACTACACTGTATCGACAACCGTGCAGGGATTTGCGCCGGCGTCGGTCTCGTTCAATCTGGCCACCAATGAAGTGCGCGACGTTTCGCTCACGCTTGCCCTGGAGAAAGTTGCGTCCACTGTCACAGTGACCACCGAGGCTCCGCTGATCGACACCTCGGACAGCCGCTTCGAGCAGACGCTGGACACCGAGGCCCTTACCGACCTGCCGCTGCCGGGCCGGAATGCCACCAATGTCATCACGATTGCTCCCGGCGTGACCGGCACGGGCGGGCAAAACTCGCCGGGGTCGAGCACATCCACCAACTTCGCTCCGGAAAACTGGGTGAACGCCAGCGCCAGCGGACAGGGCGCCACCGGCAACCAGTACATCGTGGACGGCATGGATGTGACCAGCACCATTCGTCCCGGCGTGCTGAACCTGACGCCGAACTCGGATGTTCTTCAGGAGGTAAGCGTTCAGATCAACACCTATTCCGTCGACTACGGCCGAGCGGCTGCGATTCAGACAGCGATGACTACCAAGTCGGGAACCAACCAGTTCCATGGGCTGGCCAGCGAATACTACCAGTACCAGAACCTGGCGGCGCGCGGCGAGTTCGGTGTGCCGCAGCCGACCCCGGTGAATCCATATCACGTCAACAACATGTCCTTTGCCGTGGGCGGACCGGTAATCCCGCACAAGCAGTTCTTCTTCTTTGTCGGCTATGAGCCTTACTTATCGCTGGCGTCCAACGGCACCTCGCTTGATGGGTTCGAGGATCCGGCATTCGTGACCTTCGCCGCATCCGCGGCGCCCAACAGCCCCGAAGTCGCTTTGATGCAAAAATACCCCGTGGCCAGCATGGTCAACACCAAGGTCGCTGCCACCGCCGGATCGCTTTGGAGCAATACGCTTTCGACTCCGGCGGCTCAGTCTGCCTGCGCCGGTGGAGTGGGAAATGTCACTGCCTTTGACAACATCACCGTACCTTGCTCCACGCCGGTCTTCGACACCGGCAATTTCAACAGTTCAAGCTATTACAACGCTGAGCAATACAACATCCGCATCGACAAGTACTTCAAGAAGGATCGCGTTTACGGGCAGTTCTTCCGCGACACCATCAACAATGGCGGACCGTCTCCGCGTCCGGCCTTTGCCACCACCAGCAAGTACTTCACCTTCTCCTTGCAGGGCAACGAGACACACACGTTTTCGTCGAACACGCTGAATGAGGCTAACTTCGGCTACAACCGGATCGAAGGCTTCTCGCCGGCTACCGGTCTGTTCACCGTTCCGATCGTGAACGTAACCAACCTGGGAACGGGGTGGGGAGACGGCTTTGCTCAGGGCGACTATATCCAGCACAGCTATCACTGGCGCGATGTTCTGACTCATATTGTGGGCACGCACAGCATTAAGGCCGGCTTTGAGTTGTGGCGAAGCAACGACATTGCGCTGTTTGCGGGCGCCTACGACCAGCCCAGCTTCCAATTCAACAACATGATCGACCTGATCGCCAACAACCCGTACAGCGAAAGCGGCATTTCGTATAACCCCGTGACCGGCGCATACGACCCCGGCAATTACGGATACAAGGTTACAACCTCTGGGGTCTTTGCGGAAGATACCTGGAAGGTCAATCGCAAGATGACCGTCAACTACGGCATCCGCTACGACAACTTCGGCAACCCCTATGTGGCGCTCGCCGGAACCGTGCTGGCCAACTTCCATCTTCCCTCGGCATCCACCTTTGCCGACCAGGTCACCAATGGCGTGATGACGCAGCAGTCGCACGTCTTCAACAAGGATATGAACTGGATCTTTAGCCCGCGGTTCGGCGTGGCCTACGATCCAACCGGAAGCGGCAAGTGGGTTGCGCGCGGCGGTTTTGGGCTGTTCCACAACGAATTCACGTTGGGTAACGCCGAGAACGGCCTGAAGGGCAATCCGCCAGGGTACATCGTGCCGACGTTCTACAACAACGGGTCCACGGCCGCGCCCATCTTCGGCTACGGAACACAGAACTCACAGCCGTTCGGTTTTCCGGCGCCGGCCTTTGTCGGCACTCCGCTCGACGCCAAGGGTGGCATCACCGGCGCGCAGAACGGCGTGGGCGGAACGGCCCCGGATATGTCTTCCCCCAACGCACTGGACTGGTCAGCCGGGCTGGAACATCAACTCAAGACGAACCTCGTGGCCAGTGTCGGATACCAGGGTTCGCATGGTTATAACCTCATTTCGGCCGGCGGCAACACGGGCAACACTACCTACGGCGTAGATGTGAACATCTTCCCTGGAGACCTGATTCAGCATCCGGCGTTCAACTCAGGCGGAGTGTGGACGGGCAACGGGATTCAAACCCGGCTGAACACCAGCTTTGGCTCCATCAACTACGCGTTTAACGCAGCGTACTCGAATTACTACGCGTTCATTCTCGCGTTGAAGGGGAAAGTAGGAGCTCATGGCTTCCTGACCGCGTCCTACACCCGCTCGGCCGCCAAGGATGACTGGAACAACTATCCCGAAGGCTATGTGGGAGGCGGCGGGACATCCTACAACTTCAAACAGTTCTATAGCCCCTCGCCCTGGGATGCGCCGAACCGCCTCTCGCTGGGCTGGAGCTACGACATTCCAGGTTTGAAGAACGGGAACGGCTTCACAAGGAGACTGACCACCGGCTTCAACCTGTCTGCGACAACAATCCTGCAATCGGGGAACCCGTTTTATGTCGGCGCCTATAATCCGCTCAGTCTGGTCGACACCGCCGGCGTGACGGTGACGCAGGCCAACTACCAGAGCGAACTTGCAGCGGGACACTTTGCCTACGCTGCCAACAGCGGCAACTACTCCGCGGACGGGGACAACAATAATGTGCCGAACGTGGTGACCTACAAGCAAAAAACCGACCGGAAGTCGTATCAGTACACGGGCAATATCGACTCCGGCATTATCACGCACAGCCAATTCGCGCCACCGGCGTTCAAGGCTTCCGGCACGGAAGGAAACGAGAAGATGAACCAGTTCCGAAACCCCGGCTATGCGGATTCGGACCTTACCGTGAAAAAGACCACAGCGATTGTCGAGCATATGAGCCTTGAACTGAGGCTGGATACGTTCAACCTGTTCAACCGCGTGAACCTGAACGGCGTGGACTCCAACTACAACGACACCAGCGCCGGCTTCGGCACCACAAGCAGTACTATGTTCCCGCGCTACCTGCAACTTGCAGCCAAGCTGACTTTTTAGCATTGGAAAGGCGTAGGAAGAGAGGACTCTGGAACAACGCGATTCACGCAGACGACATGCACCGGGGAGATTTGCGTGAAGCCTGCGCTCCGATACGGCCACGGACAGCGACTGCACCGGGCGCATAGGAGTCATCCTGTACCCATATGATTACGGCGAGGTGCATTTAACGTTTCCCATCCTGAACAAATGAAGGGCTTATGAGGGGCGGCCAGACTACAGTGGACCTCTGAACCGTCCCTCAAAACTCTTTCCAACCAAGTTCAGCCCGACCGGTCTCATAAGGATGCTATGTCTGCTCTTCATGGATTTGTGCTGAGTTTTTCATCTCTTGTCGTAGCTGCAAACTTAGGCGCCCTGGCCCAAACTCTAGAACTGAAGAACGAAAGCACCGCAGCTACCTTCGGCCCGGTAGGCCTGGTTGCAGTCATCGACACAGCATCGGGAACTCGCATCGATCTTGCCCGGGATGCATGGTCGCTGACGATCGATGGCAGCACCTTACGTAGCGGAGATTCGCAACCGAAGGTCGCTAAGACTGCGGCTGGCGATGTTGCTTACGATTACGAGACCTCCGGTTATCGAATTCAGGTGACCTATCGGCTTGGCGCGGGCTGGAGATTCGTGAGCAAGCAGATCAGGGTCGCCCACGCGCCGAATGCGAAGTTCACCATTCATCGGGTCGTGCCCTGGGATCTGACGGTGCGCGATGAGGTGAACTCCGACTACGTGCCGTCGACTTATGTGCCGCAATTTGGCGGCACCATCGAGCAGAGCAGGAAGTCGTTGCCGGGCAAGGACCTAGGAGAGTTTTTGCGTCTGGCAGGCGATGCAGGGGCACTGTTGACGGTCCAGAATCCCTATCTCGCAGTGCTCCGGGATGGGCAATCGGTGACCATCGGCTATGCGCCGGAGATGGAGTGGCAACAGGCGTGGGGAGAGTTTGCGAGTGACGCGGCGTGCATCGGCGCCTATCGGCTCGGCGGTCATCGCAAGCCGCGCGAGATGGTGCTGGAATGGCACCTTGCACCTGGGAAAACAGCCGCTGATGGCATGGACGATGTGGAGATTGCTGCCTTCACCGGCTGTGTGCGTGCGTTCCTGATCGATCCGTCGCCAGAACCCATCAGTGTCGAAGCAGGATGGACTCTCAATGACTATCAAATCGACGTAGGTACAGACGAGGGAAAGGCGGAATACAAGCGCATCATCGACACTGCGTCGGAGCTGGGCATCCGAACGCTGCTTTACGCGCCGGCCAATTCGACGCTTGCCGATCGCACGCAGAGCGCTGACTCCTGGGGATGGGAGTATGTCTTGTGGCTCAACCTGGGCGAGAAGATTCGCAAGGGCGAGTGGGACCCTGCCAAAGACCCAATTCCGGCAGACGTTGCGGCGATGATTGCGTATGCGAAGCAGAAACACGTTGGCCTGCTTGCCTATGTCTACCCATCGGTGCCTTACGCGGCGAATCCTGCCTGGCTGGTCAAGCGGCCTGCAAAGGAAGACGATACGTTCACCTACGCGACGCTGGAGTCGCGCGCATTGCAGGATTACCTGATTCGCAACCTCATCGCCTTCCAGAAGCGTACCGGCATCGCCGGTTATTCGTTCGACTATACCTGGCTGGATCTTCCCGGCAGCAGCTATGCGCAGTGGTACGGATGGCGCAGAGTGATGGAGACCCTGCGCAGAGCAGCGCCTTCGATCGTCATTGACGGGCGACAGTCCTATCAGATGTTCGGCCCGTGGACCTGGCTTGCCGGAAGCTATCCGCACCCAACCGGGAATGATGAGCAGGCGGAGAGTTTCAAGCCCTATCCCGATCTTCATTTCGATCGTGTCTCCGCGGACCGCGCACGCTTCGTGAATTACTGGTACCGCAACTACCAGTTTGCGCCCGAGGAGATCATTCCCGGCTACGCCACGCACCAGACCGAACGCTCGCGGAATGTTGCCGGCGCAGGTGGCAAACGGCAGAGTGTTGAGATGATGTATACACGATACCGGCCTCGGGATTGGGACTACCTGGGCTACAAATATTCGTTCATCTCCTCCATTGCCACAGGGGGCTGGAACAACGTTGTGGATATGATTCCAGCGCGCGACACCGCGGAGGCGAAGGACTTCTCGGAGGATGATAAGGCGTGGATTCGCGGCTGGCTCGACTGGACGGCGAAGAACAAGGAGTATCTGCGCCACACCCGCACCATCCTCGATCAACCGGCCATGGGCCATGTGGACGGGACTGCCTCAATTGTGGGAGATCGCGGCTATCTGTTCCTGTTCAATCCAAATTACAAGCAACTACCCGCGGAGTTTTCACTGGACCAGACGATTGGAGTCACGAGGGGCGCGAAGTTCCTGCTGAGGGAAGTGTATCCAGACAACGGGCGCCTGATCGGCAAGCCTGCCGCGGGCGTTTGGAACCGCGGCGATGCCGTGGAGCTTTCGCTTGACGGGACCAGTGCCACGGTGCTTGAAGTGATTCCAGAAGCAGAAGTGAACCGGCCTGTCCTGTTGAATGCCTCGGCGCTGCATGGCGCAACTCCGCCCACAGTGGAACTGAACGGAAGCGCGCTGTTGGTTGCGCATGTTGCCGGTGAACCCGGCAAGCTTCAGAAAGTTGGAGTGCTGCTTCCGGCAAACCGCAAAGTATCACGCATGACTGTCAATGGGAATGCCGTGAAGTTCACGCAGTCCGGCAGCTACGTGGAAGTGCAAGTACAGTTTGCAGGAGCGAGGTTCGCGCAGGCGCAGGAGATCGCGGTAGCACCGGGCTCTAACGGCACACTGGCAGGAACGTTTGCAGTTCCGCAGCGCGTGTTCGATCAGTTGGCCGATCGCAAGTTGAAATGGCCAATTCCCTGGACGCAGGGGGACTATGAAACAACTTGGTTGGCGCCAGAGCGGCTACTGCTCTTTGTGCAGATAGCGGATGGAAATGACTCCATGAAGGTGGAGGGAACGCTGGATGGCCAGCCGCTCAGACTCAAACCGGCCTACAGTTCAAGCCGTATCGATGCGCCCTGCTTCGTTGGCTTCTACGCGGATGTTTCCGCGGTTACACCTGACGTGCGGCATACAATTGAACTGCGCATTCCTCGGTTAGGTCCGGGCCAGTTGCAGGGGATCTTTTTTGATAATGTGACCCCGCAACTGACCGAGAACCTTGCCCCCTGAAGCGCGCACGAGTTTTTCGCGAAGCTCGACGGGATATGAGATGAGCAGACTGGAGAGTATTCTGGCTTTCTATCCCGGCCGCGGGTTTCAATCGATGCAAAAGATAGCCCTGCTTGTCACTCTTGTGTGCGCCCTGGTTGCATGTGCTCCCCTGTGTCGCGCTCTCGATCAGGGTGCGGCGGATGACGTTGGTCCGATTGTCAACGCCCTGCGCGGCCGCGATTTCGCTCAAGCGTTGACCTTGTGCCAAGCCGCATTGGCAAAGCGCCCAAGCGACGACAGGGTCTGGACCTTGCTTGGAATGGCTTCGGCTGGTATGGGCAACCAGCCGAAGGCGCTATCGGCCTACCAGAGCGCTTTGAAGCTGTCCCCGAATTACCTGCCCGCGCTGGAAGGAGCGGCGCAAACCGAGTTTGAGATGGGTTACGAAGGGGCAAGACCCCTGCTTGAGCGCGTAGTGGCGCAGCGGCCTGACGATGCCACCTCTCATGCAATGCTCGGTGTTCTTGATTACCGCAATAAGAACTGCGCCGATGCCATTGGACATTTCCAGCGAGCGGCCGGGGCGATTGCCGGTCAGCCGGGAGCGCTCAGCGAATATGGCGCATGCCTTGCTTTTCTTAATCGCGACGAAGATGCGGTCACGGTCTTTGCCCAGGCGCTCGCATTGCAGCCAGCCAGGCGCGAGGCTCGTTTCAATCTTGCCCTTGCGCAGTGGGATTCTCATCACGCGGATGATGCGCTGGCTACGCTGCGGCCGCTGATGAATGCGACGCCGGCCGATGAAGATGCATTGGACCTTGGCGCCGAAATCCTCGAAGCAAAAGGCGACACGCCCCGTGCCACCGAGGTTCTGCGCAACGCCATTGTAGCGGACCCAAAGCACCTGGACTCCTACCTGCAGTTCGCCATGCTGTCGTACGATCATGCATCTCCCCGGGTGGGCGTCGATATGCTGAATGCCGGTCTCACCCAGTTGCCGAACGAGCCCCGGCTCTATCTTATTCGAGGCATTCTGTTAACGCAACTGGGCGAATTCACGCAAGCCGCGGAGGACTTCGATGCGGCCAGCCGGATCGATCCGCAACTATCGTTTCTTGGTGTGGCCCAGGGGATTGTCAAATCGCAACAGCACCAGCCGGCCGAAGCGTTGAAGCAGTTTCGTGCCGACGTCAAGGCCCATCCAAATGAGGCCTATGCACATTACCTGCTTGCCGAAGAGTTGCTGGAGGAAGGCAAGCCTGAGGGCAGTCCCGAATATAAAGAGGAAGTCGCGGCAGCCGAGCGCGCAGTGAAGCTGGATCCAACGCTGGCTGCAGCGCACGATCTGCTCAGCGCAGTCTACCTTGAAAATGGACACACCGATCTGGCCATCGAGCATGCTCGCGCGGCTTTGGCTCTTGACGAGAACGACCAGCAGGCCGTTTACCACCTGATTGTGGCGATGCGCAAATCGGACCAGAAAAATGAACTTCCTGCGCTCCTAAATCGTCTCGTCGACCTGCGCGCGACCGCCAAGTCTGGCCAGACTGCCGGCAATCGCTACCGTCTAACCGAGGATACGACTCCATCCGGCCCAGTGGCTCGGTGATCGTGTTCCCGATATTCGGGGTACGAGTGTCTCAAGTAATCATCGCCTGGCAACGGGCCACTCAATTTGAATGAACGTGATTTCCCCGAACAAAGCACCTGGCTGCGAAAACGCACGCCAACGTTTCTGAGCTTTGGGAGGCGAAACCAGCGCGTGAAGCATCACTGACACAGTCATGATGCCTAGTATCTAGTTGCATAAATGAGCGAATGGTGTATAGTGCAATGCATGAAGGCCCGCAGCATTGCGTTGACGGCGAAAGAGAAGACTGATCTGGAGTCGGTTGTGCGTCGCACAACCAGTGTGGCGCGGGATGTGTTTCGGGCCGGTGTGATTTTGCGGGCAGCCTGTGGGGCCAGCAACGAGCAAATCGCAGCGGCGATGAAGACGCGGCCAGCCACGGCGAGCAAGTGGCGCGGACGGTTTTTGCGTGACCGGATGAACGGTTTGCAGGATGCGCCGCGGCCA
>Ga0302319_10010237_pt1 | contig 17922 bp, 21 predicted proteins | sample Bog_T0_2_FD_203319 | JGI IMG/M metagenome (GOLD analysis project Ga0302319, IMG submission 203319) | Peat permafrost microbial communities from Stordalen Mire near Abisko, Sweden - Bog_T0_2 | ecosystem: Environmental > Terrestrial > Soil > Wetlands > Peat | place: Sweden: Abisko, Stordalen Mire...
ACAACCGAGTTCTCAAGAGCTATGGGTTCATTACGCCATCCGACCTTGCGGGATAAAACCGCATCGTCTTCCAACCGCCGGATGCGGAAAACCGCACGTCCGGTGGTGTGGGAGCCCTGACGGGTGTTATCCTGTCAGGGCGACCCGATCCCAGAACATGCTGCGGCGCGCCGTGTCGGGGGTGAAATTTTCATGGAGGTGGGGTGATTTCGTCCTTTGGGAAGAGGTTGAACATGCCTTTGAGGGTTGTTTGTCCGGCTAGTGCGGCGTGGGTTTTTTCGAGGTCGGCGGGCAATGTGAGCTGGTCGAGCTGGGTGCGGATGGCTTCGCGGGCGGCGTCGATGCCGCTCTTCGGGGCGCGGGCGAGGGTGAATGTGACCTCGGTGACGCCGACGGGATGCATCATGAGCCAGAGGCCGCCGTGGATGGTTTTGAGATAGTCCAGGGTGCGGATGTTGAACCTGGAATCGATGAGCAGCGGAGGCTGGTCGAGCGCGATGACCACGCCGGTGATCATGGTGTGGAGATCGGTGGCGTCCTTGAAAAGTACGGTGTATGCGTTGGGGAAGAGGACGAGCACGGGGAAATGGAGGTCGGCCACGGTGGGGGGTGGCGGTGGAGGAGGGGGTTCGGGTTTGCGGGTGCAGCTTGTGAAGAGGATGAGGGACAAGAGCAGGGTCACCAGGGAACTGACGATGGAGTAGACGTGGTATGGGGAAAAGATGTCATCAAGAAGGACGTCACTGAGTTTCATCGCGAGAAAGGGAATAGCAGATGGGGGGTGGATGGGGAAATGACGAATTTCCGAATGACGAATGACGAATGGAGATTGCAGCTTCGCCGGTATGTTTTACCATCTCGCCTTGATAGAGCATGGAAGTGATCATGAGACATTGACGCCCAATATCGTTGCATTGATATATGGACTATGAAGATGGGAGGTCATCAGGCTGGAAAACCGAAATATGCGTCGCTTGAGGAAGTGCCGGCCACTTATGCCGCCCTCTGCGGGGAGTGGCTGCCGCGTCCGATCCGCAACAAGGATGCAAATGCGGAAGCGAGCGCGATGATGGATGCGCTGGCGGTATTCGAGAATCTCAATGAAGACCAGCTCGACTATCTCGATGCGGTGTCCCACTTTGTGGCGGAATACGAGGGCGAGGTGAAAGTGAAAGTTTCAGGCCTCAGGCTTCTTGCGGCACTTCTCCATGAGAATGCTCTTACCGGAGCCGATCTTTCGCGCATCCTCGGAGGGAGCCGCACGCTGGGGCCGATGATCCTGCGCGGGGAACGCAGCATTACGGCAGGTCACGCCCGGACGCTGGGCACGCATTTCAAGCTGTCGCCTGCGGCGTTTTTGTAGATTCCTGTGCAGTGTCCTGGCTGGTTTTCAAATGGTGAGACTTGCCCTGATGCGGTCGTTTGTTATACGCTCACGGTCTCCTGATGAACAGATTGATGATTTTTCTAGCGGTCGCGTTCACCTTGTGCGCGGTCGTCCGGCTGCCGGCTGAAGAATCTGCATCCGATACCGATCCAATTGTCGGGCTATGGCTTTGGAACGGAGATCACGATGTGACAGTGCGCGCAGACGGGACTGCCAAACAGCGAGGAGAAGCAAGCGCCGAGTGGAAGTTGTTGCACACCAACAAGACGGTGGAACGCAACTACGAGTTTACATGGCACAGGCGAGGAGGCAAAATGTACGTCCAGACGCTCGTCCTATCGTCCGATGGCTGGAGTCTTAATGGCTCGAATCAGAAGGGTGCGCGCATCTGGGCCAAGAAGATCCAATAAAAGATTGTGGGACCTGGGGCGATTCAGGTAACAATGCGACCGCGTATTGCAAGCCATGTGCTGATCCGCTGGGGACAGCGGCGCTGGCGCGCTGGTTTGGGCTGGTTGATTGCCGGGTTGGTGGCGAGAGCGCCGTGTGAAAAAGTTCGTTGCGTCTGCTCGCCCACCCACCAAACCGCCGCTATCCCCCTCCGCCGCCTCGGACGTCCGCGACCCACACGCGGGACGCATGCGCTCCCCGGAGGAAGAAAGCAACGCTTTGCGTTGGGGGGGAGGCGCAGTTTAAGGCGGCGCTTGTTGAAGGAATGGCGCGCCGTTTGATCTTTTCGGCGAGCCGCAGGCGCCACCCGGAATGTTGCTGCGACTACCCAGTTCCTTTTGGTGATCAATCCCGCATTCCAAATGTACGGATAGGGCCAATTTAATACCGTTCGCTTAAATGGCGGGGTCTGCTAAAGTTGCGGATGTTTAATCTTTCTTCCGTGACCGCGCTGAGCATCGAAATGGAGCATGCCGATTTCGTGCGCACGCTTTCCCACACCAACGACGAGGCGACCGGGGAGCATTATCTTTTTGACCTGGTGGTGGATGCGATCACACACGGGATCAAGGTGAATGTGGTGGACAAAGGGAACCGGGCCAGCAGGACGGTGACTTTGCACGACCGGAAATTTGCGTTTGGCGCCGCGGGGGAATAATTCGACGGGGCGCGCAGTGCAGTCGCGAGAATTGACGGTGAGCCGGGATAGAGCCCGTTAAAGAGGAGCTTTTGAGTCGACTGTGCCGGATTCGCCCGGAAATTGCAGGATGTGTGATGCGAGCTTGATGGTGAATCGAGCGCCCTTGCCGACGCCTTCGCTCTGAACGCCAAGGCTTCCTCCCAGGAGTTCGGCCAGATTTTTTGCGATGGTCAGGCCCAGGCCGATGCCGCCTTCCCCAAGCGGGCCGCCATGCGGGCCTTGCTCGAAGGCATCAAAAATCCCGCCGATCGCATCGCGCGAAATACCAATGCCGGTGTCTCCGATGCCAATGGAGATGCAGTCGCCTTCATTCGCCGTGGAGATCGTGATCGTTCCGCCGGCGGGGGTGAATTTTACGGCGTTGTTCGTGAGATTCCACAGGACTTGCGAGAGCCGCACGGAATCGGTGCTGACGATGGAGGGATGGGCATCCAGGGCCATGACCACCCGCAGATTGCGCTCGTCGATCCCGGGTTGGGCCACTTCGATCGCATATTGCAAGAGTTCGTGGATGTCGTGCGGCTTGAACTCAAGCTTGAGTTTGCCGCGCGTGATGGCCGTGATGTCGAGCAGGTCGTCTATCAATTGTTTTTGAATGCCGAGGTTGCGCTCGATGATTGCCAGGTCGGGCAGGAACTCGGGCGGCAACCGCTTATCGTTCTTCCAGGCGTGAAGCACCATCATGACCGGGTTCAGCGGCGTCCTTAGTTCGTGACTCAGCAATCCGATGAACCGGGTTTTTGCTTCATTTGCCTCATCAGCCTCCTGCCTGGCCTGGCGCAACTGGTCCGCGATCTGTTTGCGAATGGTGATGTCGCGGACGTTGCATTGAATCACGTTGCCGCCATTGACGGGATAGACGTTGCTGACGAACTCGACTGATACGGGCCGGCCACTCCGTGTTTCGAGGGGCAGATCCTCGTACCGGATGTATTCCTTCGTTTGCAGCTCTTCAAAAGCGGTTTTGCTTGCTGCCACATCCTTGAAAGGGCCGAATTCCCAAAGCTTGCGGCCCATGAATTCCTCCCGCGGATAGCCGAGCAAATCGACGAGGAAGGGATTCACGTCCTCGATTTGACCGGTGACGGAATTGAGAATGAGGATACCATCCTTCGCCGCCTCGAAGAGACGGCGATATTGCCGTTCCGAAGCCTGCAGCGCAGGCAGATTTATTTCGCGAGGTTCTTCCATGTTACAATCCAGCGTGCCGAGTTCCAGTGATGCCCGTTCCGCATGATGAACCGGGCAGGGCGATTCTAGATCCTGCCGAGCACGACCAGGATGATCAGAACGACCACGATCAAACCCAGGCCGCCGGTGGGAGCATAACCCCAGCTCCGGCTGTGAGGCCAAGTGGGGAGCGCACCGAGCAACATGAGAACGAGCAAGACGATCAATATGGTTCCTAACATAATGTACCTTTCAATATATGCCGGTGCAGTGCTGCATTCCATGGTGGAAGAGACCTCCGGCTTTCATGATCCGAGAATAGGGCGGGAACCGCGCGACCGCCATGGGGTGTACACCCCATATGCATGGGATAGGCGGCGGGCTATTCCTCGATGCATGGGAAACTTAATGAAAGTAATCTTCGTCGTTCCATGCCTTGCTGTAATCGTACTTGTGTGGCTATGCGTGTGCACGCACATGGAGAAGCCGGAGAAAAAAGAAGCGTCCACGCACAGGACGACCACCTCGATAGAAGAGATAATGATGAACCGGACTGAGAGGGAGGTTTCTCTCGTGAATACGGAAAGCAGCCGGGCCTATTAAATCCGGATGGGGGCGTAGAGGGGTGCCGCAGGCTTTGGAATTTTACACCACCAAGGCACGAAGGCACCAAGGGGGATTAAAATGACGAAGCTCGAATGACGAATGACGAAAGAATGACGAAGCCCGAAAGTAAGGTTCCGGGAAATCATCCGTGGCGCGCGGGTTTGTTTATACGATTGTCCTTCGTTTTCCTTTTGCTGACGAAATCCGCGTTGGGTTTCATGATGATGGAAGGGGACAAGCTGGTGTCCGAGTCGAAGGCGATTGCGGTGGTTAATATCACCAGCACGGGTTTAAAGCCTGATCACTGGGACTTCACGCTCGATAGAAAACCGGTTACGTCGCCCGTTACCATTTCCACGGGGACTGTGGTGACGTGTCTCAAGGGGACGCTTCCGGAGTCGCTGACTGTGGAGCAAGGGTTACGCCGGGGAAATATTTTTTATTTTTCGAACGCAGGAATGGCGAATTAGTCGTTCTCTATTCGCTGCAGGTGCTGGATGGGGGGAGGGTGGAGTGGTATGGCAAGGAATGGAGATCGGATTTTCATAATCCGAAGCGAGCAAGGACTGACGACGGGCGTTCTTTTTCCCCGCTAGCCACGGTGTGTGATGAAATCCGCGAAGAGGTGAAGGCGGAGAAATTGAATGGGAAGAAGTGAAACCGCGAATGAGCCGGACTACGATACCGCCGGATCGGTCCGGTAAAGCGAATTAGAGTTAATGGATCTCACGATATTTCTGCATTTGCTCGCGAATTTTTTTGCGGGGGCTTTTCTTTGCAATTGTATTCCACATCTTGCGGCGGGGTTGCGAGGGGAGCCGTTTCCGAGTCCGTTTGCGAGGCCTCCGGGCAGGGGGGATTCTTCGCCAGTGGTCAATGTGCTGTGGGGGACTTTCAATTTGATCGTGGCGTTTTTGTTGATTGGTTATTCGCGGATTCCGATCGGGCTCTATACGCAGGCGGTGTTGTTCATTATCGGATTTTTATTGATCGGGATTTTTTCGGCGCGACATTTCGGGGCGGTGAGGAGTGGGAGGGGGTAGGTAGGCTCCGGTTGCAAGTACGCTGGCTGCGATCCCTTCAGGATCGGATCGTTGTATTGTGTTTTCCGGGGATGTCGCTCGTTCCTCACTCAATCCCCGGCTGCTGTGGATGTGATGGCTTTGCCATCAAAAAAGATTGAGGTGGGCGAACGGGATGCTTCAAGATTATCATTGAGGCAGCATCCAGCCCTGGTCATTGCCAGGGTGTGGAATTGATCCTCCCCCTATGGCATTGAACGATTCATTTTTTGAAGCCTGATACGAATAGGAAAGTGAAAGCGCGGCCCAACATCCTTTTTCTTTTTCCCGACCAGTGGCGTCATGACTGGATGGGGTTTCCCGGCAAGGTGCCGGTGAAAACCCCGAATATTGACGCGCTCGCGGCGCGGGGGACGGTGTTCGCCCATACCGTCACGCCATCGCCGTTGTGTGCGCCGGCGCGCGCGTGCCTTGCGACCGGGCTGGAATATGATGCCTGCCCTGTGAAGGAGAACGAGGACTGCGTGGCGGCGGATGCGGATGTTTTTTACCGGAGGCTGAGGAACACGGGGTACCACGTGATGGGGTGCGGAAAGTTTGACCTGGCCAAGGGGGCGAAGAACTGGGGGACGGATGGCAAGCACCGCCGGCCCGATGGCACGACATTGCTGGAGGACTGGGGGTTTACCAACGGGATCGATAACTCGGGGAAATTTGACGGGGTGGGCGCATTTGGAAAAGGCAATTTGTGCCCCTACTTCACTTTCCTGGACCAACAGGGAGTGGCCCAGGTGCATGCGGACGACATGAACAACCGGAGGGAGAGGAACCAATACGGCAACAGCGCGCCGACGCCGCTAACCGACTTTGCCTATGCCGACAACTATATCGCGCGCCATGCCGCCGGGTTGATCCGCACGGTGCCGCAAGGCGAGCCGTGGTTCATCCAGGTGAATTTCAACGGGCCGCACGATCCGATGGATGTAACACATGCGATGCATGCAGCGTGGAAGGATGCCGATCTGCCAATTCCCTCGCCGAATGAAACCCACCTGACCGACCAGGAACTCCTTGCCGCGAGGCGCAACTACTCGGCGATGACCGAAAATATCGACCGCCGCATCGGGGAGTTGCTGGATTTGGTACGGGAGCGGGGGGAGCTGGAAAATACGCTGGTCGTTTTCTCCAGCGACCATGGTGAAATGCTGGGCGAGCACGGGAAGTTCGCAAAAAGCCTGCCGTGGGAGGGATCGGTGCGGGTGCCGCTGGTGATGGCGGGGCCCGGGGTGCCGACGGGGCAGTGTGTCTCCAGCCCGGCCACGATCCTCGATCTGGCGGCTACCTTTCTGGATACTGCGGGGGCTGACGCCCGGTTTCACGAAAGCCGCTCGCTGTGGCCTGTGCTTCGCGGGGAGAAGGAGGCGGCGAGAAAAATGGTCCGGTCCGGCTTGAGAAACTGGAGGATGGTGTGCGACGGACGTTACAAACTCGTGCGGGGATTTTCTGAGAGCGGGGGATCGCCCGGGGAGGATGCGCTTTTTGATTTGGAGGCTGATCCCGGTGAAACACGAAATGTGGCCTCGGAAAGGCCGGAAGTGGCGCGTGCCCTGGTGGCCCACCACCTAAAATGATGGCAACTGAATGAAGGATGACCGATATTTTCTGAAATCGAAGTAACAATAACCCTCCCAAATTATGGATATCATCAAATCAACGCGGCTGTATGAGAAATGGCTGGGGCGGAGGATGACGCTGATCCCGGCGGATATCCGCCTCAAGCATACGAGGATGAAGGAGAGTGTGTTCATGTTTCTGCGGGCGACTTTTTACCGGTGGTGCCAGCGGTGGCCTGAGGTGTGCCCGGAGGCGGCGGGGGCGACGAAGGTGCTGGCGGTGGGGGATTTGCATGTGGAGAATTTCGGGACGTGGCGCGATGCGGAGGGGAGGCTGGTGTGGGGGATCAATGATTTTGACGAGGTGGCGCACATGCCTTTCACGATCGACCTGGTGCGGCTGGCGGTGAGCGCGCATTTTGCGACGAAGGAGGGGCATTTGAAGATCACGGACGCGGAGGCGTGCGATGCGATCCTGCAGGGTTACCGGGAGGGGCTGAAGGCCGGGGGCAAGGCGATCGTGCTGGGGGAAATGCATCACTGGCTGAGGGAGCTGGCGATGAGCGATCTGCGTGATCCGGCGGCTTTCTGGGCGAAGATGGATGCCTTGCCGGAGTGCAGGAAGGAAGTACCGGGGAGCGCGACGAAGGCGCTGGAGGTGCTGCTGCCGCGCACGTGCATGGAATATACCGTGAGCCATCGCATCGCGGGGCTCGGGAGCCTGGGGCGGGAGCGATATGTGGCGGTGGGGGACTGGAATGGCGGGAAGATTGCGCGCGAGGCGAAGCGGCTCACGGCATCCGCCTACACCTGGGCGCGGAACCCGAAGACGAAAACCAAGGATGTTTTCTACCAGGATGCGCTGGACCGGTCGGTGAGATCAAAGGACCCTTATGTGAGGCTTGAGGGGAGCTGGATCGTGCGGCGCCTGGCACCGGATTGCTCGCGGGTGCCGCTGGCTTCGCTGCCGAAGCAGCGCGATGAATTGCGATTGCTCGGCAACATGGGGCGTGAGACTGCGAACATGCACCTGGGCTCCGGGAAGGCTGTGAAGTGCATCGTAAAGGATCTGCGCAAGCTGCCTGCGAAGTGGCTGCCGGATGCGACGAAGGGGATGGTGAAGGCGACGGAGGAGGATTGGGAGGCGTGGAGGAAATGACGAAAGAATGACCAAGCCCTAAGTCCGAATATCTGGCAGCGATCAAGCGAGCGGTCATTCCTTGACTTGCGGGCGGGGGATTGGCCATGCTTCGGATGTTTTACCAAAGGACTCCCATGAATATACGCGCTGCTGTTTTTTGTATCACGTTATTGCTGCCGGGGTTGTGTTCCTACGGACAGTTTCCTGCTCCCGCGACCGGGGCGGTTGCGCCGGTGCATCACAGCGTGAGCATCGAAGTGACGCTGGCCGGGAGCGGAGGAGGGGGGAACTCCAGCAATAAAACGCATGACGACGTGGGGAAATATACGGGAGTGGGGGGAGGGGCGCTGACCACCTCGACAATCGAAAGCAAACAGACGGTAAACCACCGCACGGTGTTGTCGATAGCAGTGCGGAATTTCAGTCCGCAGCCCGACGAGGTCCAACTGGAGTGGTATTTTTTCGCGGAACCGGTGGGGGGAACCAAGACATACATCCTGAACAGCGATGTGTCGAAGATATCGCTCCAGGGATCGGAAACCCAGACGGTGACAGCGACCTCGCTGGAAACGGGGACAACCAAAGTGCAGAAGATGACCGGTGCGACCGGTTACTCATCGATCCTGAGTTCGAACGAGACCGGCACAAAACCCAAGGGGTGGATGGTAAGATTGGTGGCGGATGGGAAAGTGCTGGACGTGCGAGGATCGGATCTTACGACCGAGGGTTACGGGAAGGATGACAATCAACTCGAGGCCTTGAAGAGGAGTGCGCCTCCGAAGCAGCGCTAAGCTACCTTGGGAGGTAGGGGATGGTGAGCGGGCCCTGGGGCAGGGCTGCAATGCGCGGGATGCCGTTGATATTCGCACATAATTTTTCGACGGTGGCGGCGATGTCTTCGCAGGGCTGCAAGTGCGCGGCGCGCACGGCAGGAGCGGACAGACTGCTGTAGATGTAGATGGATGCCTTGCGCTGGATGAGCGCCTGGATCTGCGCCTGCCATTGCTCGGGATAGGATTCCTTTGCGATGAGGGAGAGGATGTCCTCGGGATCCTTTGCCTTGCGCAGGAGCTGGTCGAAGGGGGAGCCATCCGGCAGTCCCTGCCTGCACTCGGCGGCGATGATGATGGCGCCGCCCTGGCGGACGATGCGCGCGGCGGCACTCATGCCTTTGACGGCCTGGTAGAGATTCTGATCGAGGGGATAGCCGCTGTTCGTCGTGATGACGATATCGAACGGTTCGGAGACGGGCTGCATGGCGGAGGCGCGGACGAACTCGAAGCCGGCTTCGTGGGCGGCGATGAGGTCGCCTGCGAAGATGCCGGTGATGGCTTTGCGCTCGTTCAAGGTGACGTTGACCAGGAAGCTCGTGCCGATGCGGAGAGCGATGTCGCGCATTTCCTCCCAGATGGGGTTGCCGGTGGTGATGCCGAATGCGGCATTTGGGCTGCCGATGTTCCTGCGACCGTGGTTGCTGATGACGGTTTGCAGGGCGGCGACGCCGGGCATGATGCCTTTTGGCCCGCCGCTGAAGCCGGCGAAGAAATGGGGCTCGATGAAGCCGGTGATGATGCGGACATCAGCCTGGGCGAGATGTTTATTAATGAGCGCGGGGGCGCCGGTGGAGGTGACGCCGAACTGGACGTGGGCCTCCGGGTTCTCCGGCTCGTGGTTGAGGACGCGGTAATTTTCCACGACGTACGGGGTAAGGAGGGTGCAGAGCTGCTCGCGGGTATTTGGCCGGTGCGTGCCGAGGGCGTTGAGGAGCGTGATCTGGTCGCGGCTGACACCGCTTGCGGCGAGGTAATCGAGGATCCACGGGATGAGGCGCTCATTTGGCGTAGAGCGCGTGATGTCGGTGAAGACGATGCAGATGGAGGAGCCGGACCGGAGCTGGTCGCGGAGGGAGAGGGAGCCGATGGGGGAATCGAGCGCGGCGATGAGGCTCTGCTTTTCATCGGGGAGACCTTCCTTCTCCGAGGGGTTGATAACGGTGGTGTGCGCGGGCAATTCCACATCGAGATAACCGTGACCGTAAGCGAGTTGCACTTTTATGGGTTGCGAAGATTTTTGGAATTTATTCCCGCATAAAGTAGGCGAGATTCTGGAGCTCGATGGCGACGTTGACATTGTGGGCGAGCACTTCGTCGGGCACCTCGAGGAGGACCGGCGAGAAATTCAGGATACCGCGGATGCCGTATGAAACAAGCTGGTTTGCGACGGACTGGGCGGAATTCGCGGGGACGGCGAGGATGGCGAGCGTGATGTGGTGCCCGGAGATGAAGGCGGGGAGATCCTCCATGGGGTGGACGGGGACGGGGGAATCCTTCGGGCGGGCGCGCTCCGATTGGGAATCGAATGCGCCGACGATGCCGAAGCCGACTTCCTCGAAGCCCTGGTAGGAGACGAGTGCGGCGCCGAGATTTCCCACGCCGACGAGGACGATGGGAGTGAGCTGATTCGTGCCCATGAGGGAGTCGATGCGGTCCTTTAACTCGATGACTTTGTAACCGAAGCCGCGGCGGCCGGAGTGGCCGAGGTAGGTGAGGTCCTTGCGTAATTGAGCGGGGTTGACCTTGGCGGCCTTGGCGAGGGTCTCGGAGGAGACGGTCGCGACGTTGTCGCGGTGGAGCCCCTGAAGACACCTAAGATAAAGGGAGAACCGGTATATGCTCTTGCGAGGGATCGGGGGTTTCCGGGACATGGATGGGTTGTAAACGGTGCATAACTTACTGGTTCGCAGGCATCTGGCAAGTCTGCAAACGCGGTTTTGTGAGGGCGGGAACGGTGGGCGGAGAATGCAAGGGGGGTGAAAAATAATCGAAGTAAGGCTTTCGCGGGACGGGGTTTCAGTCTATTTCCTAACCCGAATGAAAACGATCGCAGTAGCCAATCAAAAGGGCGGTGTGGGGAAAACCACGACGGCGGTGAACCTCTCCGTGTGCCTTGCGGCCAAGGGGCAGCGGGTGCTGCTGGTGGATCTCGACCCGCAGGCGAATGCGACGAGCGCGATCGGCTTTGAGAGCATCGACGGGCACAGTATTTACGGGCCGCTGATCGGCGCGGTGACGGTGGCGGAGAAGGTGCTGCCGACGCGGATCGAGAATCTATTCATCGTACCGGCGGATCTGGATCTGGCCGGGGCGGAGATCGAGGTGGCGCGGCTGGATGATCACCTCGTGAGGCTGCGAAAAGCGCTGTCGGTGTTGAAGGAGGACGCGGCGTTTGATTTCATCATACTGGATTGCCCGCCTTCTCTCGGGATACTGATGACGAACGCGCTGGCGGCGGCGGATGAGTTGCTGGTGCCGATACAGTGTGAATATTTTGCGCTCGAGGGCTTGTCGAAAATCGTGCGGATCGTCGAGCAGATAAGGGACGCGGGAGTGAACCCGGAGCTTTCGATCGGCGGCATACTGATGACGATGTTTGACGGGCGCACGAACCTGAGCCAGCAGGTGATGGCTGAGGTGACGAAGCATTTTGCAGAGGCAGTTTACAAGACGGTGATCCCGCGCACGATCCGCCTCGGGGAGGCGCCGAGCTTCGGCAAGGCGATCATCGAGTACGATCCGAATGGCCTGGGGGCGGCGGCCTATACGGCGCTGGCGGAGGAGTTTTTGCAACGGCAGCAATCCGGACCGGAGCCAGCCGCAACGATTGCGCCGACGGAAGGTTAGCGGCGGGGTGCAGTCAGGATGGGAGATTTTTTTCGAAATCCACGAGACGCATCAACGCCTCGCTGAATTCCAGAAAAGCCTCGGCGGGCAGCATGATCGTATCCCGCCGGCCTCCGACATCCTCGGTGATCTTGAGGAAGCGACCGCGATTATTCTCCTTGAGATCGAGAAAAAATATCTTTCTATCGATCGTAATTTTTTCCGAGGCAAGGGGTTCCGAACCGGCATTTTCTCCTGAATTCTGATTCATAATTTTTTACAACGTTTTACGATTCCGATTTTACTCCAGGGCTTCGCGATTCAGCAGGTCCATCACGCCTCGTCATTCCTCCACACACCACGGTGCTTATTGCGAAGATAACCCTCTAAATATCGCCACTTATCATCGATTCAGCAATGAGAAATTCAAAGGTGCATCTTCCTTCAGGCGAGCCCCACGGCCTTGCGCACACGTTTGAGAGTCGCCTCGGCAATCTTGTTGGCGGCTTCGGCCCCGCGTATGAGGACGTCGTCCATATACTTCGGGTCAGTCTCGAGTTCTGCGCGTATCCGGCGCATCGGCTCGAAATATTCCCAGATCGCGGCGAACAGTCTTTTTTTGAAATCCCCGTAGCCCACCCCGCCCGCGCGGAAATCCGCCTCCATCGCCGCTACATCCGCAGGCGGTGCGAAGAGTTTATACAGGTTCACGATCGACGAATTCTCCGGGTCCTTAGGTGCCTCCACGGGGGTGGAGTCAGTTGTGATGCCCATGATCTTTTTCCGCAGCGCCTTTTCCTCCGGGAAAAGCTCGATGGTGTTGTCGTAGCTCTTGCTCATTTTCCGGCCGTCCAGTCCCGGGATCGTCGCAAGGGCCGGCAGGATGCTTGCCTCTGGGATTTTGAAGATATCGCCATAAATCTGGTTCATCTTCGCCGCGAGATCGCGTGTGATTTCCACGTGCTGTTTCTGGTCCTTCCCCACTGGCACCACGTCGCTGTCGTAAATCAAAATATCCGCCGCCATCAGCACCGGATACGCAAAAAGGCCGTGGTTCGGTACCAGTTCCTTTGCGAGATGGTCCTTGTAAGCGTGGGCATTTTCCAGCATCGGCATCGGCGTGATCGTGCTCAGGATCCACGTGAGTTCCGTAACCGCCGGCACGTCGGATTGCTTGAAAAGCACGGCTTTCGCCGGGTCGAGCCCGCATGCGAGAAAATCGAGGGCCACCCCGCGTGAATATTCGCGCAGCTTTGCCGGATCACGCACGGTAGTGAGCGCATGATAATCCGCGATGAAATAAAACGCCTCGCCCCGCTCCTGCCATTCGATCGCGGGGCGCATCATGCCGAAATAATTTCCAAGGTGCGGTTTTCCGGTCGGTTTTATTCCTGATAAAATACGAGGCATAAGATCCGCCAGAGCATACGAATTTGCCCGTGCCGCGCCATTCCTTTTTTCGAAGCGCAGGAGCGTCAGATTTTTTCGATCAGTTCCGCCAGCGCATCCGTTAGCCGCAGGCGCGTGAATGAAATACCCCGCACGAACTTCGCAAATGCCAGGATTTTGAGAGGATGCAGCGCCAGTTCCCACAGCAGCGCCGCCACGCGCGGCTTCTGGGTTGAAGGGTCGAACCAGATCGAAAACGACACCGGCAGGTCGTCCCCTGCCCCGTCGCTGATTCCCCGGATGGAGAGCATCGGGATGCCACGCCGTGCGCAGAATTCCGAGATTATCCCCGTCTCCATATCGACAGAGGAAGCTTTCGTCTCCGCGGCTAACGCAGCCTTGTCGGCTACCGTTTCAGCCACCTGCAACTGCGTCGTCAGCATCCCTTTTACAGCATGCACTTCGGCTGTTTTTGAAAGCAGCACCCCGTCGGAAAAATTCGTCGCCACGATCACATCTCCCGCCCGCAGGGCTGGATCGAGTCCCCCTGCAAACCCCGAGCTGATCAGGCAATCCGGTCGCGTGTTTTGCAGAAATACTGTTATCTGTGTGCGGCACGATTCCTCGCCCACCCCCGTGTGGCAGATCGTGATCTGCTTCCCGGCGTACTCCCCGGAGATCACCGGCAGGCTCCCCCGGCGCATGATGCGCACATTACCCAGCCTCGCGACAAAGTCCTTGCTCTCCTCCGGCAGTGCAAAAGTGATGGCGATCACTCTCTTAGATGCCGGACCCTGATTTTGTTCCTCTTTCATGTTTGGCACGGCACAGACACTTAGTGAGTCGAAATTAGAGTGGCAAGCATTGCGTCATTTTTTGTAGGGTTGGATAACCATGAGCATCCATTCCCTATGAAACGCGAGGAACGCGCCGCCGCACTGGTGAAGGCGCTGGCCCGCGTCTATCCCGACGCCCATTGCGAACTCGATTTTGCGGATCCGCTGCAACTCCTCCTCGCCACCATCCTCTCCGCGCAATGCACTGACAAGCGTGTAAACATTGTCACACCGGCCCTCTTCAAGGCCTACAGGACCGCCGCGCAATTCGCTGCCGCTCCCATGGAGGACCTGGAAAACGCCGTCAAAACCACCGGGTTCTACCGCAGCAAGGCGAAATCCATCCAGGCCACCTGCGCCGACATCGTGGCAAAGCACGGCGGCAAGGTCCCGCAGACCATGGAGGAACTCACCGCCCTGCGCGGCGTCGGGCGCAAGACCGCGAACGTCGTTCTCGGCAACGCCTTTGGAAAAAATGAGGGCGTCGTGGTCGATACCCACGTCTCCCGCCTCTCGCAGCGCCTCGGCCTCACGAAGCAGACCACGCCGGAAAAGATCGAGCAGGATTTGATAAAGCTCATCCCCCGCGACCGCTGGACCGATTTCAGCCACTGGCTCATCTGGCATGGACGCCGCCGCTGCACTGCGCGCAAGCCCGATTGCGACGGCTGCGAGATCCAATCCCTTTGCCCCAGCGCGTACAAGGTGTAGGGAAATCAACAACAACTACTTCTTCGCAGCCCTCTTTTTCGTCGGGAGATTTTTTCTTTTGGTCTTTGCGAAATCCTCGAGCTGCTTTTCGGTCATGGATTTCGCCATTTGTTTCGAGGCGCCCTTGAGTGACGACTTGGGAAGTTTCCCGCGTTTCGCTGACAATGCAGCTCCCGCGGCCATCTGCTGTTTTTTAGATTTGGCAGGCATATAAAAAGAACGGCTGCCGGCACGGATGTGCGCGTATTCTTGAGAGGGATTTTACCCGTAAACTGAATTCACTTGGCACCGCTGGCGGATTCATTTCATCATCGCGCCTCTTTCTATCATGCAAAAACGCATTCAAACCCTCCTGGACCGCCTCGTTGCCGAAGGCAAGGAACGCGGCCTGCAAGTCGCCGCCTATGTCGATGGCAAACTGGTCGTGAACGCATGGGCGGGAGTCGCCGATGCGGGTTCCGGCAGGGTCGTTGACGCCGACACGTTATTCCCGGTCTTTTCCACCACGAAGGGCATGGCCGCGACGATCATCCACCTGCTCGTGGAGCGTGGGCAGCTTTCCTACGATGACCCGATTTCGAAGGTGTGGCCGGAATTTGCCGCGCACGGGAAGGGCGGCATCACGCTCCGCCAGGTACTGAACCACACCGCCGGCATCCCCCGCATGCCTCGCGACATTACGGAAAGGGAACTCCACGATTGGGACACGATGTGCCGCAAGATCGCCGGTCTGGAACCATTCACGCCCGCAGGCGCAAAGATGGAATATCACGCGATGACCTACGGCTGGTTGCTCGGCGAGGTCGCGCGCAGGGTGGATGGGCGGGCTTTCCCGCAGTTGCTCGCGGAGGAGATCTGCCGCCCGCTCGGCATGGAGGCGATGTATGCCGGCATCCCGGATGAAGTCGAGCCACGCGTCGCGATCCTCGAGGAATATGGAAAGGAGCCGGTGGCCGACGATGGCACCCCGCAATCCGTTCCCCCATGGCTCTGGCCGTTGCACGCCTGGATGAACCGCCCTGATGCCCGCCGCGCCTGCATTCCCGCCTCGAATGGAATCATGAACGCCCTCTCCATCGCGCGCCACTACGCTGCGCTGCTGCCCGGTGGGGTGGATGGCGTCGAACTTCTGCCGCCGCTCCGCATCAAGCTCGCGACGGAGTTGCAAAGGCCAGGCCAGCCGCAGGAGGGCGAGCCTTCACAAAATCGCGCTCTCGGTTACATGCTCGGCTGGGCCTGTGGAAATATCGGGTCGTCATTCGGACACGGGGGCTATGAGGGATCGCTCGGATTCGCCGATTCGGAATTTATGCTGGCCTTGGGGCTGACGAAGAATCTCTTTCACGAGCAGGATACCGTAGGGCAGATCTTGAAAGAAGTGCGCGATTCTATTAGGTGAAAACCCCTATTCGTTTTTGCTTGTGATAAAAATATTGACTTACTCCGTTCCCTCAGAGTAAAACATGCGTCGCCTTTAGGTTACATACTAACAAACTAGTAACGATGTTTTGCAATCTTCTCATAATTCCACGTCGTTTCCCCGGGCTGCTGGCCGGTTTCGTCTTTGTGGCGGCAGCGATGCTGGCGCACGCGGACACTTTCTACGTCTTGTACGAGAGCACGGATACCATCGAGGTGTTCAACGCGGTCGGGAATGACAAAGGACCGTTCATCACCAGGGGGCTGGATGCGCCACACGGCATGGCTTTTGACGCGACGGGAAATATCTACGTGGCAAACCAGGGCAACGGTACCGTGGAAAAGTTCTCGCCGGAAGGGATCTACCGGGGCCGGTTTGCCAGTACCGCGCTGAATATCCCATGGGGCATCGCGTTTGATCGCGTGGGAAATCTCTACGTGGCAAATACCGGGAGCAGCACGGTCGAGAAATTCTCGATCTCAGGCATGCCTCTGGGCACCTTCGCGAGAAACGGTCTGGATGGGCCGAACGGCCTCGTGTTTGACAAGGATGGGGTTGTCTACATTACCAACATGTTCAGCAAGACGATCCAGAAAGTCTCCGCCCGAGGCGTGGACCAGGGGCCGTTGGTAAAGCTCGGCACCGATGAGCCGAAAGGCCTCGCCATGGATCGTGACGGCAATCTCTACGTGGCGGATGCCGAGGATCGCACGATCCGGAAATTTTCCACTAAAGGGGCCGATCTCGGCGTCTTCGCGAAAACCGGCGTGAACGGCCCGGTGGGCATGGCATTCGACAGCGCGGGAAATCTTTACCTCGTAAATGCGGGGAATAATACGATCGAAAAATATTCCCCGACCGGCGAAGACCTCGGTGAATTTGCCACCACGGGTGACAACAAGCCTTCGTTCATCGCGATCCGGCCGGATAAGCCCGCTGCTCTTCCCGATGGAAGAACTGCCCAGCTCGATCCGCAGGCGACGCCGCGGAAGTAAGGGGTGCTGGCTAAGTTAAGACAGCGCCCCCTCATGCTCCAGCAACCGCTGCTTGATCGCATTGCCGTAAGCAAATCCGGTTAGCGACCCATCCGCGCCTATCACGCGATGACAGGGCACAATAAGGCAGATCGGGTTTGTGCCGTTCGCCCTGCCGACGGCTCGCGACGCTTTCCCGTTGCCCAACTCAGCAGCGATCTCGCCGTAGCTGCGGGTCACACCGAATGGGATGCGCTGCAAAGCCGCCCAGACGCTTTTTTGAAATGTGGTGCCCGCCGGCGCGAGCTTGAGGGCGAATTCTTTCCGCTTCCCCGCAAAATATTCCAGCACCTGCTCGCGCGCGACGCGGGTGGCGGCGCGATCGCGCACCGGTTGCAGTTCAGGGAACCATTCTTTCAAGCTATCGACGTTGCCGAATGCAGTGGCGACGATTGCGCCTGTCTCGTCGAGCGCGATGGAGAAGTCGCCGGTGGGAATGGTGAATGTGTCGTAAGGATGTTTCATACGGGGATCGGTTGGTTAAGTTGCCACAGGTGCGCGGTTGCGAGGCTGCGGTGAGGGGAGAATACGGCCATGAGTCGCAGTGTGGCGTCGGCATCAGGACGTTCCTCGAGTTGGAGCAGCGATTGCAGGCCGCTGGTGACACCAGTATCGCCGAGCGGCAGGCAATCGCCGAACCCGAGCGCCCGCATCAAGACGTAATTCACGGACCATGGGCCGAGGCCGCGTATCGCAAGCAAAGTGCGCGCAGCGCGCGTGGCGGACATTGTGCGGAACGCGGCAAGATCAAGCGCACCGCTCGCAACAAGCCGCGCGATATCAA
>Ga0302319_10010238_pt1 | contig 17918 bp, 17 predicted proteins | sample Bog_T0_2_FD_203319 | JGI IMG/M metagenome (GOLD analysis project Ga0302319, IMG submission 203319) | Peat permafrost microbial communities from Stordalen Mire near Abisko, Sweden - Bog_T0_2 | ecosystem: Environmental > Terrestrial > Soil > Wetlands > Peat | place: Sweden: Abisko, Stordalen Mire...
AATCGACAGCTTGCGCTGGTGCAGATGAACTACTTCCTCCGAACCCTCCAGGATCAGGAACGCGAGGCGATCGAGGACGAAAGCGTGATTCGGGACCTTTTGGCAAAATCGGAATCGCATTCCCAGGGCTACGTGCTCGGTGTTAAGTCCGAAGTTGCCGAACAGCGCCCCTCAGCTCCAATGCTAGATCAGGGCTTGATAGATTCCCTGCTGGCAAACGATGCCTACAGTCTCTTGGTCAGGCGGGCCCTTGACGCAGGTTTGAACGTAAAGCACATCCAGTCCGAGGAAGCCAAATTGAAGGAGCAGATCAGGGAGATGGAAATATCGCTTCAGAGCTCCGATCAACAAAATGTTGCCGCAATTACCCAGGTGAATGCCTCTCTCGATGGACTGAAGGCCGCCTACGATGAACTCGTTGATAAGATTCGGAAGACACAGGCCGATTATTCCAGGCAAGAATTTGCAGATGCCATCACACTGAGCGACGGCATATACACGGAGGGAATGATCAAACCGCTGGCGGAATCCCTGGTGCTGGGCCTCCTCCTAGGGGGCTCCCTTGGGGCCGGCCTAAGCCTGTTGGGTATCTACACAAACGCCAGGGAGACTTGATCGGCGGCGTCCTTTTGTCGCCACTATCGTTCGGCGACATTCCGCCGGGAGCCCTCCAGCCCGTCAGGGATCCGCGGCCTAGGGTTCCCAAGCTTTTCACGCAGGTTCATCACAGGTCTCTCGTAGCAGCAATAAAGCAAGTACGACAGCGACAATGTTGCCAACCAGAAACTGCCGTACCACCAGACGCCTCCTGTGACATGAGGGAACTCAACCTGCAAGTTGGGAATAAGCCAATTGCGAATAAATGAGAAGTTAATTATATAGACCGCATACGAAACAATGCTGACAAATGTAATTATCCGGGTTGCCCAGCTCACATTCGGCCGAAACGACGATAGAAAAGGCAATGTGAGCAGAACAGCCAGCGACACGAACGAGAATGACAAAACCTCGTCGTAAAACCCGTGACTTTCGGAAAGATAGGAATCAGACCCTACTTTGAGAATTAAAAGAAGAGCAGCTCCGATGATTCCAGCCACGCCAGCGAACCTTTTCCATCCGACCGGATGATAATAGCCGAGGTAGGCGCCAAGCACCCCATAAATCAGACTGTCCAGACGCGTGATCACCTGTCCGCGAAAGACCTCGCTCCAGATTCTGGTGTCAACAGCGCCAAGCGAAAGGGCCCGGCTCATACGCATACTGGTCACACCGATCAGGCAGCCAATGATGGCCATTAGGAGGCTTGAGCGGAATGAACAGAAGCGGGAAGCCGTCCAAAGAAGTATTGGGATTGCGAGATAGAACCACTCTTCAACGGACAAACTCCAGGCCTCGAAAAAGAAGTTTGGATGGCGCGTGTAAAGATTCTGGGAAAACGTGGCGAAACGGGCGAGCAGCGGGATCAGATCGGCTGCAGATCGCCCGCTTAAGAGTGCAGCAACCGCGAGCAACAGAAAATAGTTCGGCAGAGTTCGGCACCACCGCCGCACCCAGAATATCGCAAGATCCGCCGCCCGAGAATTAGGTCGCTCAAAGGTCCGGATCAATATCGTGCCTATCAGGAAACCGCTCAGGACAAAGAAAACGGTTACGCCGTCAGCTATCACGAACCAGGAATAAACTCTGAGCGGGACATCAGCCCTGACGTAGTCGTAAGCGTGGAGATAAACAACATTGAATATTGCTATCGCCCGAAGCAAATCGAGGCCGAAGATCCTCTCCTTCCCGTCGATTGTGAACGCTCTCGCCAATGATGAGATTGAAGACTTAACTCTGCAGGTGCTGATAACGACCCCTGGGGCTCTATTCATGGATAGGTCTCCAACCTATGAAGCCAACGGATCGTGGGATCCCCCGACGTCCTCTCGCAAATCCCACGGACCTGAACTCGAACGCCTTCTGGTCTGCAAACCATTTTAAGATCGGAGAGCCCAAGACTGGGACGCCTCTGACCGGATTCGGTCTTCATGGACTCGTGTTGAAGGAGGGTATGAGTGCAGTGGCTGATTGAAGCGCCAAACCGAACTCAGACACAAGATGAATTGGGCGGCCTTCGGCCGCTCGCGCATTTTTCCCCAGCGGGCACCTGAAACGGCCGCAGGAAAAGGACGCCTCCGATTCCGCGATTCATGGAATCCGAGGTACTTCTGTAACTTAATTTGGCATTGACGAGGGTTCCACGAACCGTAGACACCGCGATATCCCGTGGCATTTAACTCGTACGAATTTCTCTTCGGCTTCCTCCCGGTGGTCTTCTGCGGTTATTTTTTCCTTGGGAAGTGGAGCCAGCTGTTGGCCGGGATCTGGCTTAGCATGGCATCGCTCTTCTTCTATGGCTATGGCGACCTGAGAGCGCTTCCCCTCCTTGTTTCGTCGATAGTCTGCAACTACTATTTTGGAGCCCGGTTAAGTTCATCCGCCCCTGGAGCGGGCAAGTACCGGCGGGTGTATGTCTATATTGCGATCTGCGCTAATTTGACCGTGCTCGGATTCTTCAAATACGCCAATTTCCTTATTCGAACCATAAACATTCTACTTCTCCACGCAAATTATCCTCCGATTGACGAAGTCGCGGTAGCTTTGCCCGTGGGAATATCGTTTTTTACGTTCACTCAAATCGCCTTTCTTGCGGACTGCTATCAGCAAAAAGTGCGTGAACAGAAGTTCCTTCACTACGGACTATTCGTCACCTATTTCCCCCATTTGGTGGCTGGACCGATCATTCATCATAGCCAGATGATGCCGCAGTTTGCGAGGGCGTCCACCTACCGCATGGACCCTGCGAAGATCTGCCTCGGCTTGGTGGCCTTTACCCTTGGTCTGGCGAAGAAGGTGATTTTGGCCGATTGGATCGGCCAATACTCCGACCTTTTATTTCGAAACCTTAGCCAAGGGGTGGCCCCTACACTCATCAATTCGTGGACCGGAGCCCTTGCCTATGCGTTTCAGATTTACTATGACTTTTCCGGATATTCCGACATGGCTGTTGGGTTGTCGCTCCTGTTCGGTGTGGTGCTGCCAATCAATTTTAACTCGCCCTACAAGGCGACTGACATAATTGATTTCTGGCGGCGGTGGCATATCTCGCTTTCCACCTTTCTTCGCGACTATTTATATATTCCTCTTGGAGGAAATCGCCTTGGCGGAGCAAGGCGCTATCTTAATCTTATCGTCACAATGCTATTGGGTGGTCTATGGCATGGCGCAAGTTGGACGTTCGTCCTTTGGGGCGGAGTCCATGGATTCTTCCTTGCCGTGAATCATGCATGGCGAAAGTTGTTTTCGCGCTCCACCAGGATTCCAAGTAGCCTGCCCAAGGTGGTTGGCTGGGGCGTCACCTCCGTAAGCGTTGTCTTTGCATGGGTTTTATTTCGGGCGGGCACCCTGCGCGAGGCCATGGACGTTTACCGGGGAATGCTTGGAATGAACGGTATCGCGCTCCCGGTGCCGCTTGCCGGGCGCGTACACTTCCTGCCCGCATGGTTACGGATCGAATTCATCGGGATTTGGAACGAGTCCATTCCTGCGGGCATGAGCGCAACAGAGGGGATAGGACTTGTGATACTCTGCACGGTTCTCTCCCTCATTCTTCCCAATACGGCGGATTTGATCGGGACGGAAATCCGATTGGACCAAGGTAACTCCGCAGGCCAGATGCCGCTTTTCCGCCGGCGGAAGCTGGCTTTTGGCCTCGGAGTACTATTTGTCGTGAGCATCTTGAGCCTTCATCGGGTGACCCGTTTTATCTATTTCCAGTTCTAACGTGATGAAATCCTTTATTCGCTCCTTCGGGGCCGGACTATGCAGCTCTGGATTGATCGTTCTTGCATTCTCCCTGTTCCTTTACCGAGTGGGCGAGATTGATCTGGATCACGTTGTCGCACGGCAACAGACCAGCACGAAGGGCGTTCTATTCTGCAGCGGCATCAATCATGATTTCTATGCCTACAAGTATTCCATTTATAGGACATTGCAGCCGGAGGCGATCGCGATTGGAAGCTCAAGGGCGATGGAAATGAGGAGACGTTTTTTTAAGACATCATTTGTCAATCTGGGCGGGTGCGTGAGCAATGTTCAGCATCTTGAACGGCTAGTATCGGATATATCCGTACTTCCGAACCGGCCCAGGCTCGCTGTTCTATTCGTGGACTTTTGGTGGTTCAATGATCGAATCTCGTCGGATTCCGGCAAATATCAGGCAGTTGAGTATCCGAGGTATCCATCTCTTTCTCTTTTCGGTTATGCCATCGGGGCCGTCGCGGCGCATCCAAATTGGGGCCGATTGATTCCGATTCCCAACGACAGGTTGGGCTTGATGGGGATTCTTTTTAATGCGGGATTCGATCGCTTCGGATCCTTCTATGATATCTCGACCATAACAGGCGAAGTCGGCTCCAATGATGTGCAATTCAAGACCACCGAATCGGGTTTTGAGAAGGGAGAGGGACGGTTTGTGCCTGGTCGGTATGCAGATCCGCGATTGGTTTCTCGGTTCGCTCTGGCGCTGGATCGACTGGAATCCCTTGGTATCCATACGATTGTCGTGTTTCCGCCTCTAGCGCCCCCGATCTGTAAGCTAGTCGCTCGTTCCGGGCGCTTTGGGTACATCGGCGACCTTAAGACTCAGCTTTCCAATCGCCATTTGTCGTTTATGGATTTCAGCGATCCGCAAACACTATACTCGGGCGATCTTCGCGGAGAGTTTTTCGACGGCTTTCATGGCGGAGACGTAATCTACGCAAGGATTGCGCGCGCGATCGCTCAGCAGAACACGGAATTCCGCCAGATCATCGATGATGATTACTTGAATCGTTTTATCCGCGAGAATCACGGAAGGGCGCTGGGATCGACCGAGTATAATGAGGGCCGGCGCGAGGTCGATTTTTTGAAAATAGGTGTCGAGAAATAGTGGTAGACCGGATCGCTATGCAAGCTACCTGTCCCGCGAATAATCCGCCCCATCCTTCGGGGTCCACATCGAGAGAAACCGTTCTGAGCAGGCATCGATCACAACATCGGGGTGTTCGGATTGGACCGCAGCCTTCATCATCGCAAAATTGGAGAGACCAAAGAAATTCGCCTGGCGTTGAAACATGAGCGCAAAGGGACTCTGCGCTGTCACATCTGCCGGCATGCCGCCGGATCTGAAAAACGAGTCGCTAAATAGGACCAAGCGCCCCCTGCCCGATCGGCATTCGGTGAACACCGGCTTGCCTCCCGAAACCATATCCCGCCAGGGCGGAGTATCACTCAAAGGCGATTCCACAATCGACACTCCCGAGGTTGGGCGGATCCGAAGGACGATCTCGGGCGGACTGGGCCATGCACCGGCCAACCCAAGGAGATTGAGGCAGTCGCCGGTGTGCGGGACTGGAGGCATATCGAGGTAAGGGGACAAGTCCCGGTTGCTCGCATTGCACCCAAGCGTGGCAAGCTTGTTGAGAACAGAATCGCACGCACAGGCGAGGCCGGCCCCATTCCAATGGCTGTCAGTCCGCAAGTAAACAAGCTCCTTCGCCTTCGAGGCCAGAAGCGCGGGCCTAAGGTCGAGGACCGGCACCGAACTGCCCCGCTTCCGAAGGTAAGCCAGGAGTTGATCCTGTTTGCCAGGATGAATCTCGGCCTGCAGAAGCGCCGGGAGCATCTCGGGGTAGATGTTCGATTTGTTCGGCTCTATCACAAACAGATAGCCAATTCCCCTGTCTCGCAGCCACGCTCTGCGCCCCTCAAGACCCAGGAGCCACTGTTGGAGCTGGGCATCTGTGAGTTTGTCGCGCCCAACCAAGTCCTCAAGGGTCCGATTTCCGCTGTAAAACAGCCATCCCCTGCGTCCCACGACAACGTCATTGGAAGGGGCCTCAAAAATCCTGTGCCAGATAATGGCATGCAGTCGGATAAGTTGGGGCCTAAGGGGAAAGTGGTCGTCAAGCCAGGTTTCAAACTGAACCGGCCAGTCGAGGGCCGAAGCGGTCTGCCACTTTGGAAACGCACTCAGCGTTCGCATTTCTGAATAGCCGGCCGGTGCCTGAAATCGAAACGCCAGCGTTCCAAAAGGGGCGTAAAGCATCATAAGACACCCAATCAAAAACAACCGCCTGGCGGGAGCTGCTGCATTTTGAACCATGGCGTGCCAAAAGTTAGAATCGGTAATAAATAAATGGATTGTGGGAGCCCGCCCCGATGCAGAGCATGCAGAGGCCAAGCACGGCAAGTGGACCCACTGCTGCAAGCCACGGCACAAAAAGTCGCCCAAGGGGCGTACGCATGCTCACCGTTCGGGCCAAATTGAAAATCGGAGTGCACATCATGACTCCGGCGAAGAATGCAATGGAAACATCCGGCGAGAGCGCATTCCAGGGAATGGCGCCGATCCGACTTAGGTGGCCGAGGTCCAGCATGGCATGCCACGTCGCGAGCGACTGCTCCCAAGTTTCGCATCGAAACAAAACCCACGCAAACAGCACAACCGCCAAGGTGTAGATGTGCCCGATCAGCTGAAGCCATCCCGGTCGTCGGGTTACGTTTGGGGCCACCGCATGCTCAACCGCGAGGAAAACTCCGTAGAAAAGGCCCCAGGACAAAAAATTCCAGCTCGCCCCATGCCAGAGGCCGCAAAGCGCAAACACAACGACCAGGTTGACGTATGTCCGCACGGACCCCGTCCTGCTGCCCCCGAGTGGAATGTACAGATAGTCCCTGAAAAAGCGCGACAGTGTCATATGCCAGCGCCTCCAGAACTCACGCACCGTCGTCGCAAGGTAAGGCTGGTCAAAATTCTCGGGGAACCTGAAGCCGAAAAGCCTTCCCATACCGATGGCCATGTCTGAATACCCCGAGAAATCGAAGTAGATCTGAAGAGCATACGCGAGGGTGCCAAGCCACGCAGTGGCGGCTGTGCAATCCGCCAGTGGCAGCGCAAAGGATGCATCGGCGAGCACGGAGACCTGGTTTGCAATCAGCACTTTCTTGCCGAGGCCGGCGACAAACCGGCGGAGCCCCCAGTACACATCTTCGGTCGTCACAACACGGTATTGGAAAAACACCGCCACTTCAGAATAGCGGACGATCGGTCCGGCAACGAGCTGGGGGAACATCGAGAAGTAGCAGGCGAAGTCCACCGGGCGCCGGACAGGCGCGATCCTGCCTTTGTAAATATCTACCACATAACTAATACCGTGGAATGTGAAGAAGCTGATGCCAAGCGGCAAGGCGATTCCCTTCCATCCTGATTCCGGGCCGGCATGGTCGCCCAGCGCCAAACCGATTCTTGTAAATATCCCCTCAATCAGGCCGCCATACTTGAAAAAAATGAGCAGCATAATCTCCCCACCGACGAACCCGTAAAGTGCCGCGGTACGGCGTCGGCCTGACCTGTTCCCGACAGCTTTGCCGCCAAAAAAGCTTAGCGAGCCGGAAAGGATCAGGACCCAGAGAAGACGGGCTTCGCCCCATGCATAAAAGCAGAGGCTTGCGATCACCAGCCAGGCATTCGAGGCGGTCAAATTGCGTCCTTCGACACCGGATCGCGTCTCCCAAGCCTGAAGAAGCAATGAAACGAAGACCGTCAGTGGAAGAAAGTAGAACAGAAAAACTACCGACGGAAACAACACCCAGACAATCAAGAATCCGGCCGGTTTCTTCGCAAGAACGAACCTTTCCCACCTGCATGCTGTGCTCGACAAAGGCCTTTCATCCCCCGGGGCCCACTGCGGCGAACCGCGCAAAATGGACCCAGCGGACGAATAACCCGCGATTGCCAACCGCTGAAAATAGGATCGCCAGGAACAGTAGAAACGCACACCCACGGACCAAGCCACCGATGCCCGCGAAGCACCTCAGTGCAAAGTAGACCGCGAGCAAAAGGATCCAGATCATCAGCGATAGGTAGCTCCATGACAGGAGGCATCTCTGGAAATTCCGAAAGTTCATGCCCTCGGCAACGATGGGCCTTTCGAGCCTGATATCCGAATAGGAATTGCTGGAGTTCGGGACCGCAGCCACCTTCCAACCGCCCGGAATCGACGTTACGGCGCCGATCTGATGGGAGCGCTGGAAGTCACTTTGGTCGAATCGATGAATTTCCTGCTGGCGCCGGTTGATGATCCGGAAGTTTGTGATCGTAAGCACTCCGGTTCCGCTCTCAAAAGGGGCAAGCCTCAAACCCACAATGGGAGCGTCGGCCAGTGGGAAGGTGTAGGTATAAGCCGTCTGAGTCGGGCTGATCGGAATCTTGATGACGTCGACGTCGTTGTACCCCCGGCCCGTGTTCAGAAAGATCCGAACCATGCCTGCGGTGTCAGCCGCGCAGGTGATCTCCAGGTACTGCAGCCCCGACGATGGGTTGTTCAGCGGATAGTACTCCAGCGGCACCTCCTGGGGAAGCAGGAAGCCGAGGGTGGCGACGGCGAGCGCGAACAGGGCGCGGGGCCACGTGGGCTGGAAGGGGTCACCCATGGATGGGGAGATGAGGAAATTCAGAGAGGGAAGGCAAAGCTTTCGTGCGTTTCCCGCTCACTTCAATTCGCACAACTCCTCAAGGTCATTTCCAAAGACGGGTTTGGCCTGTTTGCCGAGTGCACGCTTCCAATCCATGTGGTCAAACGTACCGGGGCTGCCCTCGAACAACTGGACGGCGTCAGTGTCGGGCCCCAGTTCGTACTGCCCGGCCCAGATATTCCAAACCCGGGCATTGGGGAAGGCGCGGGCGATCTCTTCCGTGTAATAGTTGCCTGCGGAGTCGTTGCCGAAGTTGAGGGCGAAACCCCGGTTCGATGCACGGTACACGTAGACGACCGTGCTGTCCGGGATGTGTGCGCGCACGTACGCGACCACCGACGCCTGCTTGTCCCGTTGCACCTCGAGGTTGCGATAGACCGAGACGAAGTTGTTGCATTGGAAGGCCGCTAGTCCGGCAACAAGGAGCGCTGCGCACGCTCCCGCAGTCCGGTGTCTGGAAAGGATGGGCGCGAGGAGGGTCCAGGAAAGCGCTGCGCTCGTCCCGACGAGGCCGAGCGCGGGGAGAAGGTAGCGGTCAAAAGGGATGTCCCCGGGATGTCGTGCCACGAGCAAGACCGAAAGCACCTGCACGACAACAAGTCCGGCCAGGGCCCGGCGAGTGCGTGCACTTCCGTCCTGACGGCGCCGGTCGACAAGGATGGCAGCCATCGAGGCGAGCATGGCGACCACCAGGATGGGTTCGCTGGCCAACAACCTGGCGAGCGCATGACCGTAGGCATCAGGGTCAAGAAGGCCTGGCGGGCCCAGGCCATAGCGCCCGGAGTGGGTCGCGATGCGCTCGAAGAACCACAGCGTGTAGCCGAGGCGGGGCCACGCGGGCATCGTGAGGGCTGCACATGTGAACAGGGTGGCGAGGGCATAGGCGGCCCAGGCGGCCCCTCCTGAGACGAGGAAGAGGGGCAGGAGAATCCAGGGGACCGAGGTCACCTTGGTTGCGATCGAAGCCCCCATGATCACGCCAAATAGAATTCCCGTCCAGGGCGAGGAGGGAATCAGGGCGCCGCGGAGCACGGCGAAGAGGGCGGCCGCCATGGCTACCGCGAGGGTGAGCAGCACGACTTCCGGGGCGACCGAGGTGACATTGAGCGGAATCGTGGCGGAAAAGAACGGGGTCAATTGCACGGCAAGGGCTGCGAGCATGCCGCCTCCGGACCGGCGGACAGTGCATGCCAGGGCTGTCACGACCGCGGAGTACAGCGCCATGAAGGTGCAGGCCAGGATCCGAAGGAAATGCTCCGGGTTGCGGATGACGTCCGCGACAAAACCGGCCTTCGTCGCAGCAAAGTGGCAGACCCAGAGTATCGCTCCGCCCATAAGCTGGACGAGGGTCCCGGGGTGGTCGACGTGGAAGGGTCGAAGGCCCCGCTCGATGTTCAGCGAGTTGAGGAGATAGGTGTAATCGGGGTCGCTGTTGCTCCCGAGAAAGTACGGCCCCCTCGCGTGAAGGGCCGCGATGTGCCAGAAAAACGTGAGGATTCCCAGTGCGATAAGGAGAAGCCGGCCGTCCCGGCAGCCCAAGGCGATGACTTCAACCGGACTGCGCCTCTGGGAACCCGGATTTCTGTGCATGGAAAGAGGGCTGATGGAACGGGGGCTGTGGGGGGTTTGCAACACCCTGTTGAACGGCCGGGCTTGGGTGGTCGGGTAATCGGCAGGCGTATGATTCCAATTCTTTTCAAACCATTTTCGCACGAAGGCACGAGGCCCACGAAGAAATCCAATACCGGCGAAACACTGGGCGCTCCGCACCTCAGTGTTTCGCCACTTTGGCACGGAGAAATGGCAGGAGCTTTCAAAAACCTGCTCACTTGAAAAAAGTGATGATTTCATAGGTGGGGCAAGGCGTCCTACACCGGTTCGCGGGTGTTGGATTGCCTCGTGAGCCTCGTGCCTTCGTGCAAAGCCGGGTCGTAGAGGTTTGAAATCGCACCCCTACCCCCTTGGGAAAGGTTTGCCAGTTGGGGGTGTTCCCTGAAAATCAGGGAGCCCACACCCCATGACCCAGCTCAGCATCGTCGTACCCGTCTACAAGGAGGAGGCCAACCTGCCGGAGTTCCTCCGGGTGATACGGCCGATTCTCGAGCGGTCGGGGCCGGATTTTGAGATAATCTTCTCGCTGGACCCGTCGCCGGACCGGACGGAGGAGATCATCCTTGCTGAGCGCGAGAAGGATCCCCGCATCAAGCTGCTCAAGTTCTCGCGCCGGTTCGGCCAGCCGATGGCGACGCTCGCGGGAATGCAGTATTCGTCGGGAAAGGCTGTCATCGTCATGGACGTCGACCTGCAGGACCCCCCCGAACTCATTGAGGCGATGCTCGCAAAGTGGCGGGAGGGCTTTGACATCGTGCTGCCCCAGCGGAGGCAGAGGGTCGGGGAGCCTTGGTTGAAACGCACTGTTGCCAAGTTGGGTTACAAGGTGATCAACAGGATCGCTGAGGTGTCCATTCCGGCCAACACAGGCGACTTTAGGCTGATGTCCCGGAGGGTCGTGGATGAGGTGGTCAAGCTCAAGGAGTGCCATGGGTTCCTGCGCGGGATGGTGGCGCTGGTCGGATTCCGGCAATGCCTGATACCCTTCGACCGTCCGGCGCGTTTTGCCGGGCGCACCAAGTACAACCGCTTCTGGGGATCACTGCGGATCGGATTCAACGGCATCTTCTGCTTTTCCAGCTACGCGCTCGCGCTCTCCACCCAAATGGGCTTCCTGATCGCCGGATTCTCGTTCCTGCTGATGGCCATCTATCTCTTCTACAAGTTCATGGGCTGGACGATACTCTGGGGCAATCCGACCCTGGTCATACTGGTCTCCTTCCTGGGGGGCGTCCAATTGATCGGGATCGGAATCCTAGGCGAATACATCGGCCGGATTTACGAGGAGGTGCGGGCGCGCCCCAAGTTCATCGTGGACAAGGCCGAGGGCTTTGGGTCCGCAGCCCCTACCGCGAACGACGGAAGCCGCTGAACGCATGGCAGGCGCTACGGTCATGGAATCGGGGACAACAAAGTGGCCCAAGGTGCTTCCTCCGTTGACCGTGGAGCAAAGGCGCATCAACGACGACTTCCTGAAGCTCTGGCACGAGGTGCTTCCGAAGAAATTTGGGGTCGTGGAGAGGTTTAACCAGAGTTTTCCCGTAAAAAACTCACGGGCCGGTTTCACCACCACGCTCGAGATTGGCGCAGGTCTGGGAGAGCACATCCGCCACGAGCGGCTGACGCCGGAGCAGGAGGCGGGCTACCATGCGCTTGAGCTGAGGGAAAGCATGGCGGTGGAGATCCGCCGCAACTTCCCGAGGGTCAGGACGGTGGTCGGCGACTGCCAGGCGAGGCTCGATTTTCCCGACGGCCATTTCGACCGAGTGATCGCCGTGCACGTTCTGGAGCATCTGCCGGACCTTCCAGCCTGCATTCGGGAGGTTTATCGCCTGACGAACCGTACAAAGGGCTCGTTCCTGGTGGTGATTCCCACCGAGGGGAGCCCGGCCTATTCGCTGGCGCGCAGCCTTTCGGCGGCCCGTGTCTACAGGAAGCATTTTGGCGGCGATTACTCATGGATCCCAAAGCGGGAGCACATCAACTTGCCGCACGAGATCATCGAGGAGTTGAATCCCTACTTCGTCGCGGAGAAGGTCCGCCACTTCCCCCTCCCCTTCGTGCCGTTCACCTTCTGCAACCTCTGCATCGGGCTGGCTCTCAGGCCCAGGCCCGAGCCCCTGCCTCGCTGATCGCCACCCCGCATGGCCCACGCCTTTGTTACAGGAGCAGCCGGATTCATCGGTTCCAACCTCGTGGACCGGCTGCTGGCGGACGGCTGCCAAGTGACCGGCTGGGACAATTTCTCAACCGGCAGGCGGAAATTCCTGGAAGGAGCCCTGATCCATCCCAATTTCAAGCTCCTGGAGGGGGATAGTCTTGACACGGCCGGATTGACACGCGCGATGGCGGGCTGCGACCAGGTGTTTCACCTCGCCGCCAACGCTGACGTCCGGCACGGCACCGAGCACCCGCGGAAGGACCTCGAACAAAACACCGTGGCCACGTTGAACGTCCTTGAGGCGATGCGGGCCAATGGGGTGGCACGGCTGGCATTTTCATCGACGGGATCGGTGTACGGCGAGTCTGCCGTGATACCGACCCCCGAGGACGCCCCCTTCCCGGTGCAGACCTCCCTCTACGGCGCCTCGAAGGTGGCCTGCGAGGGCTTGATTTCAGCCTACTGCGAGGGGTTCGGGCTGGAGGCCAGGATATTCCGCTTTGTCTCCATCCTGGGGGAACGCTACACCCACGGGCATGTGTTCGATTTCCACAGACAGCTGAGAGAACACCCGGGATGGCTGGAAGTGCTCGGAGACGGCTCCCAGAGGAAGAGCTACCTCCACGTGCACGACTGCATCGACGCCATGCTCCACGTCACCCGCCCGACCCGGGAGCGCGCGCCGGAGGCGGGAGTCGGCATCTACAACCTTGGGACGGCCGAAAGCGTTACGGTCAGCGATTCGATAGGCTTCATTGCCGCCGAACTCGGCCTGAGCCCCGAGCTTCGCTACGCCGGGGGAGACCGGGGCTGGATCGGGGACAATCCCCACATCCACCTCGACACCGAGAGAATCCGCGCGACCGGCTGGATGCCGAAGCTCACCATCCGCCAGGGAGTGGTGAGGACCATCCAATGGCTCCAGGCAAATCCGTGGGTGTACGGATATCGGCAATGAGCTCCGTGATCCAATTTGCACAGATCGGATGCGGTTTGGTCGGAAGAAAGCGTGCCGCCGCGCTGGCTTCGGTTCCTGGGGCCTCCCTCGGGTATGCCTGCGATACCGACGCCGGACGGGCCGCGGAGCTCGCCAGGAACTCCCCCGGTTGCCGGGCGGTCTCAAGCATCGGTGAGGTCCTTGCCGACCCCGAGGTGCAGGCGATCATCGTCTCGACCCCAAATGCGACGCTGGCGCCGGCCGCACTGGCGGCAGTCAGGGCGGGCCGGCACGTCCTTGTGGAAAAACCCGGGGCTCTCAATGCCGCGGAATTGAGGGAATTAAGAGACGCCACGCCCAAGGGAGTCCGGGTGAGGGTGAGCTTCAACCATCGCTACCATCCCGCGATCCAGAAGGCCCGTTCGCTTGTCGACGAGGGTTCCCTGGGGCCGCTGATGTTCATCCGGGGACGTTACGGCCACGGCGGGCGCATCGGGTACGACAGGGAATGGCGGGCGGATCCCCGGCTTTCCGGGGGCGGCGAGCTGATCGACCAGGGTGTCCATCTGATCGACCTCGCAGGCTGGTTTCTCGGCGACCTGACGGAGGTCTCCGGCCACACGGCGACGTACTTTTGGGACATGCCCGTGGACGACAATGCCTTCCTCAGCCTGAGGACTGCGGGAGGACAGACCGCATGGCTCCACGCGAGCTGCACGGAATGGAAGAACCTGTTCTCGTTCGAGATCTACGGAAGGAACGCGAAGATCGCCGTCGATGGGCTGGGAGGCAGCTACGGCACCGAGAGACTGACACTGTATAGGATGCTTCCCCAGATGGGCCCGCCCGGGATTTCCTCCTGGGAATACCCCGGGGCGGACGAGTCGTGGTCCCGCGAACTGCAGGCCTTTGTCGGGGACATCCAGGCGGGGATCGATTCCGGCCCCGGGCTCAGTGAGGGAATCCGGGTGCTCGAGATCGTCGAAGCCGTCTACAAATCACAAAGGAGAATCCCATGATCGATGTCTGCGTCATGACCGGAGCCGGCAGCGGCATCGGCCGCGCCACAGCCCTCCGGCTCGCCACGATGGGCGTGCGACTACTGCTTGTGGGAAGGCGTGAGTCCAATGAGAGAACAATTGCGACGATGGGAAGCTCGGGAGCCGGAGACGGGGCCGGGGCCGAACTGTTCGAGATGGATTTGGAAAGGTACGCCGAGGCCTTCCCAAGGCTCGCTGAGCGGGTCGGGGCCATGGACGCGCGGCGCCTGGGGCTGGTGCTCGCCGCGGGCCGGGTCGACGATCTGTCCAGGAAAGCGCCGGTTGAGAGGCTCCGGGATTTCGAGCGCGTCCACCTTACGAATGTGGTCGGCAACCTCGCAGTGATGGAGGCCTGCCTGCCGTCGATGCTCTCCGCAAAGTTCGGCAGGGCGGTTTTATTCGCCGGCGGAGGCGCAGCCAATGCGTTCTCCCTGTTTCCGGCCTACAGCCTGAGCAAGGTCGCCACCGTCCGGGCGGTCGAGAACCTGGCCGAGGCCCACCCTCCCACCAGCGGTCTCTCGTTTGTCTGCCTGTCCCCTGGAGCGGTCGACACGCCGATGCTCGCCACGGTGGTGGCCGCCGGGGCGAAGATCCGGACGAGGACGTCGATCGACGAATCGGTCGGATTCATCGAGGCGTACATGGCCTCGGATTCGAATTCGCTGAGCGGGAAGTACGTGCATGTGCGGGACGACTGGAAGCCGTATCTGAGCGGCGGGGCTGTGCCGGAGGCGGGTCGGTTCCTGCTGCGCAGGACGGAGTAGTTTTGCCGCGAGGCGCGTAGCTTTTGAAGAATACTTCCAAACCTTTTTCGCACGAGGCACGAAGCTCACGAAGAAATCCAATACCGGCGAACCGATGAATCCGCTCCGCGGCTTCATCGCTTCGCCACTTTGGCACGGAGGAAAGGCAGGAGCCTTCAAACACCCGGTCTAGAAATCGGAAGTATGCCCACCCGGCCTTTGAATCGGACACTTCGGCTTTCCGGATGGGTATGTCCACATTTCCCAATCCATTTTTACCGCGAAGGCGCGAAGCTCGCGAAGTCCGACCCCTCAAACCCGGGAAATGCCGGATGGCCGTCCCGCTACGCGGGACAGCCATCCGGCATTTCCCGACTTGATTGGAAGTATTCTTCGTGAGCCTCGTGCCTTCGTGCGAAACCGGATCGAATGGAATCGTTATGATGGCGGGGAAGCCGAAAACGATTGAATCGCGGGTTCACTTTGGACGGACTGGTGGTGCACCGGATCCGTGCCCCACCCTTTATTGACCCCATGATCATAACCCGCTCACCCCTGCGGATCTCCCTCGGCGGCGGAGGCACGGACCTGCCCTCCTATTACCGGGATCACGGAGGGTTTCTAGTGGCGGCGGCCATCGACAAGTACGTCTACATCGCCGTCAACGCCACGTTCTCGCCGAGGATACTCCTCAAGTATTCGAAGATGGAGACAGTCCATTCGGTGGCGGAGATCGAGCATCCGATCATCCGCGAGGCCATGCTCGCGGTGGGCGTCACCAATCCCCAGATTGAGATAGCCTCGATGGCGGACATCCCGGCCGGGACGGGCCTGGGTTCATCCGGGAGCTTCACGACGTCGCTCCTCAGGGCGCTCCATGGCCACCGGAACACGCCGATTTCCCCGGCCACCCTTGCGGAGCAGGCCTGTGAGATCGAGATAGGCCGGCTCAAGGAACCGATCGGCAAGCAGGACCAGTATATCGCGGCGGTTGGAGGCATCACGGCCTTCACCTTCCATCCGGACGGCCGGGTCGAGTACCGGCCTTGTAGGATATCGGAGAGCACGCTTTTCAACCTCGAGGACAATCTGCTGCTCTTCTTCACCGGGTATTCGAGAAGCGCCTCCTCGATCCTCAAAGATCAGGACGATCGTTCCCGGCAGAATGATACGGTCATGATCGAGAACCTGCATGAGACGAAGGAGCTTGGACACAAAAGCCTGGCGGCGCTGGAGTCCGGCAATCTCGAGGAGTTTGCCCGCCTCATGGATGTCCACTGGAGGCGGAAACAGGCGAGAAACCCGGGGATCTCCAATGCGCAGATCGATTCCTGGTACGATCATGCCGTGGCCAATGGCGCCCTCGGAGGGAAGCTGATCGGGGCGGGCGGCGGCGGGTTCCTCATGTTCTACGCCTCAAACAACAGGCAGCTTCGCAAGGCCATGGCCGAGGCCGGCCTGCAGGAGGTCCGTTTCCGTTTTGACTTTGAGGGCACCAAGGTGGTCGCCCAGAGTTGAGCAATGCCCCAGGTGCCCTCCCAACCGCTTCCGGTCGCCATCCTCGCCGGGGGTCGGGCGACCCGTTTGGGGGCGATCGCCGAGCGGACACCCAAGCTTCTCGTCGAGGTGGCCGGGGAGCCGTTCTTTCTCCATCAGATCCGCCTTCTGAAGGCGGCGGGCATAGAGCGGGTGGTCGTCTGCGCCGGACATCTCGGTGAAATGATTGTGGAGCGCTTCGGCGACGGGTCGCGGCTGGGCGTCAGGATCGACCACTCCTTTGACGGGCCCAGGCTTCTGGGCACCGGGGGCGCCATCGCCCGCGCGCTGCCCCAGCTCGGCCGCGCCTTTTACGTTCTCTACGGCGACAGTTACCTGCCGTTTGACTATCGGGCGGCCGGCCTCCGCCTCATTGAATCGGGCAAACTGGGCCTGATGACGGTCTTCGAGAATCGCGGCAGGTACGATGCGAGCAATGTCCTCTATGAGAACGGGCGAATAACGGCCTACGACAAGAAGGCTCGCCTTCCTTCGATGCGCCACATCGACAGCGGACTCGGCGCGTTCCGCGCGGCGGCGTTTGCCGGCATGTCTCCGGACGAGCCCTGCGATCTCGCCGACATTCAAAAGGCGCTTCTCGCCAGGGGGGAACTCGAGGGCTTCGAGGTGCGGGATCGCTTTTACGAGATCGGGTCCCCGGAGGGACTCGCCGAGCTCGACTCGCTGCTGCGGACAAAGTTGAGCACGGCGTCGGCCGCGGCGCCAAAGGACCCCACCACGAAGTCCGGCGCCGAGTGAAGCGGCTCGGCATCGCCCCGGTCGATATAGACGGTCCGCACGCCCGCGCTTCGACCGCAATCGACGTCCCGCCAGCGATCCCCGATCATCCACGAGCGGGAAAGGTCGATGCCCATGGCCGAGGCTGCGTCGAGCAGCATTCCCGGGTCCGGCTTGCGCCGGCGCACCGGACCTCCGGCACCCGATTCGAAGCACACCTCGATGTGGGCGATTTCGGGGACGAGCGACCGAAGCTTGGAATGGATCTCCTCGACGGCCTCCCTTGTCTGGATTCCCCTCCCGACATCGGGCTGGTTTGTGGCCACCACGAGCAGGAATCCGGCTGCGCGGAGCCTACGGCAGGCCGCCGGCACCTCATCGAAGAGGCGAAACTCTCCGGCCGAATTCGGGGGATACGATTTCCCGTCGCGGCGGATGGGGACGTTCAGTGTCCCGTCCCTGTCCAGGAACACCGCCTTGCACAGATCGCGGCCTTTCATCCCCGGGCAACGCTCTCCCATTTTGTCTGCGCCTTCTTCAGCCCCGGATGGGAGACGAAAAGGTGCCAAAGCACGGCCTGGAAGGCCTCTGTATGC
>Ga0302319_10010241_pt1 | contig 17914 bp, 15 predicted proteins | sample Bog_T0_2_FD_203319 | JGI IMG/M metagenome (GOLD analysis project Ga0302319, IMG submission 203319) | Peat permafrost microbial communities from Stordalen Mire near Abisko, Sweden - Bog_T0_2 | ecosystem: Environmental > Terrestrial > Soil > Wetlands > Peat | place: Sweden: Abisko, Stordalen Mire...
AACCGCATCGTCTTCCAACCGCCGGATGCGGAAAACCGCACGTCCGGTGGTGTGGGAGCCCTGACGGGTGTAATCCTGTCAGGGCGACCCGATCCCGGAGCTCGCAGGCGCACACCTGTTAAGTTTTTGAACGACAGCTATTTATATGAGTGAACTCTTCCGGAATCAGGCGCGCATGGCTTCCACGCAGCGCTTGAGGGCGGGGGTGGGGTTTTCGGGGTCGGCTTCGTACTCGATGACGGCCATGCCATCGAAGCCATTTTGATTTAATGCGTCGACGAAGGCTTGGAGCTTTTTTACCAGTTCGTGGTTCAAAGTTTTCTTGTTCTGGTTTTTCAGAAATTCGATGGCTCGCCTTAACAGTGATGAGGCTTTTAGGCCGGTTTAACCCGGTATAGGTCGGTAAATTGTAGTGTTTGTCGCTACTGGCTTTCATTTTTTAAGTCCATTTTGGTTTGATTTGGCCTGATTTGGTTTGAAATGGGTTCGTTTGGGTTCGTTTTTTGGGGACTTACAGAGTAAAATTGGGTTCGTTCGGAAAAAACCGTGTTTTTGGGAAGGGATTTTAACCGCTAAGGGCGCGAAGGCCGCAAAGGGAAGAAGGAGAATGCCGGCGCTTGTCCGGCCTCGCGGGCAATTTCTCCAGTAATATTCATGATCTATCAGTATGGCATTTTTGGCGGAAAAACGCAAGAGAAATGTTAGTTATTTGTAATATATTTTTTCGTGTGGCGATTTTTCTCTGTAAGTGTGCGGGTGTTGGTTATGTGAAAAATTGATTTTCGGAATCTTTTAGCGCGTTTTTTGAGGCAAAGCCTGGGCGAAATAGCACCCGCTCTGCTCTAACTCGTTTTAGATCGTATATTAAGAACTTTAGGCGCAAAGATATACGTCATGGAAAAGAAGTCGTTTCTTGAGCGTTCGGATACGGAGTTTATCAAGGCGATTGAAGATGAGGCCTGTTTTAACAGCCTACTGGAAAAGCTTTCTCCATATCGCAGTATGTGTCGTATCGGATTTATCGGGTGTACTCTGGTATTGGTGGTGGTTTTTTTATTTTTTGCAATTTCTTCCTTTGATCCCAAACGCATCTCGCCTAATCCGCACTTCCTATTCATTGTTCTTTTCTGCTTGGTTACAACCCATGGCGGGTACATTCACGCCGACATGAAGATCAAAATGCTCAAGAGTTTGCGTAAGGACAATTCCTCGGAGGGTGTTTGATTTGTGACCTGACGGAAGAGCTTCCACTACCATCGGTCCCCATTTTGAAAACCTCCATGACTGCCAGTTTTTATTTCCATGGGCCAATTTTCAGATTTGGTTTGGCGGCGGTTGTTTGGTGGTTGGTTTTGGTTCCCTTGGGATTGCAGGCTGCGGATGATGTTTCGCCGGCTGCGTCTCCTGTCGCGGATGAGTTTCTCATTCGCGATGTTCCGAAGCCGGTGCTCTTTTATGGCGACGATGCGACTGCGGAGAGGATGTTTACGACGCTGATCGAGACGTACACGCTGACGAGGTTTCCTTCCTGGAAGCTTACTTTTCGCAATACGGGTTGGGAAGGGGACAAGATCCTGCTCGGAGATCGCAGCGCGACACGGGACCAGGCAATCCGGCGTGATATCGAGAGCCTCAGGCCGCAGGTTGTGCTGGTCAACTATGGCATGAACGATGCCCGGGACGGCGAGGCCGGGTATGCGCAGTTCCTGACAAGGCTCAATATATTGTCCAGGGATCTGCCGAGGGTGGGCGTTTACCGGGCGGCGTTTATCTCGCCAAATCCCGCGGAGGGATATGAGCAAGGCATGCCGGCAGGGAGCCGTGATAATGTGATACTTCAAAAATATTCGGATGGGATGAAAGAACGGTTTCCCATCGGCTGGCAGGATGGCGTCGCCTCGGTACTGGCGCACCCGAAGGGATCGGAGGTGCCGACGCCGCAAAACGGGATTTATATCGATTTGCTGACGCCGATGATTCACTTCATCGAGGCGGGACGGGAGGCCAATGCCCTGAGTCGCGACAACGCACCGGGGGACAAGACTGTAAGATTGATGCCGGACGGGGTGCACCCGAACTGGATGGGACATTTCATGATGGCCGCCCTCATTCTCCAGGGTCTGCACGCGCCCGATCTCGTGAGCTCCGCGACCCTGGACGCCGCGCGCAGTGCGACGACTTCCGCCCAGGGATGTGCGATCACGTGGCAGAATGCCCCTGCGGGCGTTGTCCAGTTCCAGAGGAACGATGATGCGCTCCCCTGGCCGGTGCCTCCGGAGGCCGATCCGGCCTTGAAGATTCCCGGATTCGATCCGGCGACCACCTTGAACCGTTATGATTTGAAGGTCTCCGGTCTCAAGGGTGCCTTTTACAAGCTCTCCATCGACGGCCGGGAAATTGGAGCTTATTCCCAAGCTGACCTTGCCACCGGGGTCAACCTGGGCTTTGTGCGGCAGGGGCCCATTTATGACCAGGGCCAGAAGCTTCTCGCGGCTGTCATTGAGAAGAACGAGACCTTCTTCAATCGCTGGCGGAATGTGCAAGTAGGCCAGCAATCTCCTCCCGGGATGAACGCTGCGGATATGCGCAAAGCGGAGATGGCACATTCAGACCAGGTCAAACCGGAATTAGTGAGGCTGGACAAAGTCATCGCCGATGAGGAGCAGGCTATCGATGTGCTCCGGCAGCCTGTGGCGCATGTTTTCAAACTGGAGCCGGTGGGGAAATGATGATACTCCATGATTACAGCTCGATCTGACTTTGGTATTTGGTGGAATGATTGTGGCTTGGCGAAGAATAATGGTGGCTGCGTCAGTATGAGCCCGCCCCTCACCGCGAAGCTGAGCTTCCCCACGCAATTTCCGCTACCAAGGCCCCACCTTGGTAGCGAGGAGTACGCCGATGTGAAGGCGAGCGGGGAATTCCGTCACCCCGCTGCGGGGGTTTAAGATTTGTTGGGGTGAGGTTTCCCGGGGTTTCGCGGAGCTTCACCCCGCGCTTTAATTCCGCCGCGCCCTCCGGGCGCTTGTAGCGGGGTGGGGCGAGTAAGTATATGATACCCGTATGCATTTTTCTGCGTACGTCTCCAAAATTTGGTTGCTGTTTATCCTGGGGATTATCGGGTTGTTTGCGGTGGGATTGAGCCTTGTGTGGCATCGGTTGCCGATGCCGATACTGGTTATTTTCAGCTTTTTGCTGTCCGTCGCGGTGATTGCGATCGTGTTTCAACTGGTGTCCACCGCCCCGGTGGTGACGGCGGATGAAAACGGGCTGACTTGTTACAAGGCGTTTTATGGGACGATCGCGTGGGAGGATATTGAGGATTCGGTGAGAGTTCCGAGGGTCGAGAAGTTCAAGAGGTATGGCAGGAGCGGTTTTCAAATGAGTTTTACGGACGGGTGGCGGCCGATCGATGTGTTTGTGCGGAATATCGAGAGCTATTCGAAGATCATTCCGCCGAGGCTTCATGCTGTGCTCGACCAGATGAATTCATCGGCTGATCATCCGGGGTGTTTCCGGTTCCGGGTGGATTTGAGCGGGACGACGGGGTCGTCGGAGCGGTTGCAGGCGGTGATTGAGTATTATTTGGGGGTGAAGGAGGGGTAGCTTGTAAGCGGTAAAATTCCCTGATATACAACCAACTGTGCCAGATTTTCACGGTTTAAGATTTGGGTATTTATGAAGCATCGCTCTCCTGCCCGTCTCGCTGAACTAAAGGCGAAACCTTTTGATCCTTCAACGATTGCAAAGGCTAAATTTTCGCCGGAGAGTTTAGCCAAAGTTGAGCCACTTTGCGCCATCATTGAAGAAGCCTTTTCCGGCGTAATGCTCGGTGATGGCGTAGGGCTCCGGGAGGGACAAGCCCGCGATGATTACTGGGGAGATAAAGCCAAATGTAAATCTTACCGTGCTCTTGATGAGAAGTACGACTGGAGCAGCATTCAGGCTGCGGAACTGAATCGTTGCAACAGCAGTCTCTCTTTTTTTGATGCAGAGGGCATGAGGTTTCACCTTCCGGCTTTTCTCATTTGCGATCTAAAGGGGGAATATGGCTTTGGCATGGATTTTTGTCTTACGCACCTTAGCGACTACACCAAAACCCAGTTTGCACTTCTTTCCGCCAAGCAACGGCAGGCAGTAAGAGCGTTTCTTCTGCACATTGAAGACGATCCGGAGTATGAAAGCGGCCGTCCGCATATTGTTCGTGCTTTGGATGAATATTGGACTGAGGTAGGTTGAAGTAAAACGATTGGATGTCAGACGCGCGGGCTTCGACGAGGTGTCTGCTTTGCGATTCGGCGTGAATGGAATCCAACAATTTAGTATTGCGGATTGCAATCGCTGCTTTGCAGTTGGAACATTTGGTTTCCATGAAAACTCTCCCCTCCCTTTTCTTTGGTTTCCTCTTTGCCTGTCTTGCCTGCGGCGCGGCTCAAGCGGCGGAGCCGGGGGCGGACTCTCCGGCCGGCGGCACGACGGTGACTTACCAACTGCCGGCGGATGGGCCGCTGCCGAAAACGTACCGGGTGACGCTGGCGATCGTGGACCCCAAGAATCCCGACTGGATTCTCAGCACGTTTGTGGCAGGGGCGCCGCGGACGGTGACTGCTGAAAACAAAGGGAGTTTCACGGAGACATGGGACGGACTGGATGAAAACTTCATGCCGCTGCCCCCGGGCACTTATGCGGTGAAGGGGATCTCGATGCCTGCGAAGAAATGGGAGGTGGATGACGAATGGCATACGGTGATCCCGAAGTTCGCGGGAGCGATTTCCGGATGGTGGCCGCGGGTGGATTCGTCCCCGAAGGAGATGAAAATGCCGTTCGGCGGCGATCCTGTTTCCGCGCCGTTCGGCGATGTTGCGGTGGGACCGAATGGGATCGCGGTTTTCTATTACCAATACCTGGAGAACGGGCTGAACTGCCCGATGATTGACCTGAACAAGCCGGGCGTGTCGCCCGATCAGTTCATCCAGTCCTTTACTTCAGGCGGCGCGGCAGGCGGCTCGAGTGTGGCAACGGATGGGGAAACGGTGTGGGCATTCAGCACGGATGGAGGACCGAAGTATGTCTACCGGGCGGATGGCGTCTCCTTCGGCAGCAGCCCCGGATGCAATCGCGTGAACTCCTACGCGCCCGAAGGCTGGGTGACCTCCATGGCGGCGTGGAAGGATGAAGCATCGAAAGAGTCCTTCGTTTACATCGCGCAGCGCGGGAAGATCGTTCCGAAAAAGGTGAAAAACTGGACACGATACGCCGAGAGCGACAGCGACTTTGCCAACGTGATCACGGTGAACAAAGGAGCCGATGGAAAAGTGCTCGCCACGATCCCGGTGACGAAGCCGCAGGGAATCTCCGTGCAAAACGGCCGCCTGTATGTGCTCCACACGGACGACAAAGGATTTCTGGTGAGCTCGGTGGCGCTCCAAAACGGGCTTACCGAGGGCGGGTTGCAAAACACATTCGCAGTACCGGCCGGCATCGAGCCGTTCGATCTGAAAGTGGACGGCAAAGGCCGCTTCTACCTGAGCGACCCGAAAGCCAACAAGGTTTACCAGATGGATGCGGGCGGGAAGGTTTTGCGGATACTTGGAAAACTGGCGGGTCAAAAACCGGGCACGTATGATCCGATGACCCTGATGTCCCCCGGCAAGCTCGCAACGTGGAGGGACCGGGATGGAAAAGACCGGTTGATCATCGCGGAACAGGCAGGGCCAAACCGCGTGGCGGAATGGAATCCCGAGAACGGCGGGTTGATCCGGGATTTCGAGACGTACCAGACATTCACCAACAACTCCGGGTATGCGGTGGACCCCGAGCACCCCGAAGATTTGTACATGCAGGGGCAGAGAGGCTGGTTTGAGCGGATCAAAGTTGATTATGAAAAACACACATTTGCCGTGGATGCGGTGTGGCCGCTGGAAACGGATCCCCGGTTGGGCATTGATCCCGACCGGCTGGATGCTTTTCCCGGCAAGATCATGCTATCGCGCGCCAACGGACAGCTCTACATCGTGGGAAGCCAGAAGCTCGTGGTGTACCGGGTGTCGGCAGACCGTTGCGCCTTGTCAGCCGCATTGATCAAGGAAGGGGTGGATACAGAAGCGAAGTATTTCCTCTGGCACGATGCGAACGGGAATGGAAAGATCGATGAGGAGGAATTGTTGCCTGTCGAAATGCCTTTGCATTTTTCCACGGCGCACGGCCAGAACTGGATCGACGGTCTCACCTATCTCGCCATCAATTACGGCGGAGGCGACGTGTGGCGCCTGACGCCGGAGGGATTCGACGAACACGGGAACCCGATCTTCAAGGAATGGAAAAAAGTGCTGACTGATCCCACTTTTGAAGCGAGGGCCAACGGTGTCGTTGACGCGCTGCACGGAGGGAATGAATCCGGCGACCGCTTCAACAGCGACTGGATGCAGGCTGACGGTTCGCTCACGGATGGATTCTACGTGCAGGCAAGGAGCGGCATCAATTTTGATGCGAACACCGGCTCGCAGCACAAAATCTCCTACTACGCGCCGGAGAAGGATGGAAGCTTTACCCAAAAATGGCGTGTCGGAAGAACCGCCCTGCAATGGACCGCGCGCCCGGGGGAAATCTATGGAGGCATGCGCATCCATCGCCCGATCAACGGCATCCTGAGCGTGATCGACCAATCGCGCTGCGGGATCCACCTGTACACCCAGGATGGACTTTATGTGGATACGCTGTTCCCGGACATCAAGAAGTCCCCCGCCAGCAAAGGCAGCTTGTTCCTGCTGCCCGGGGAATATTTCACCGGATCAATCGTCCCCAACAAGAACAACGGGAAGATTTATTTCTGCCTTGGCAAATACACGCCCGCTTTTTTTGAAGCAGACGGATGGTCGCTGAATGAAAATCCAGTCACGCCGATCGACTCGTTGCAAAAAACGGTGACCCTCGCCTCCTCGCAAATCGCCATCCCCCCGGAAATCGCCCTCACATTGCGCGGGGGCGCCGGCACGGCCAAAGTGGCGCGCTTCAATCCTGCATTGGGCGGAGCGGTGCTGGACGGCTCTATGACCGGATGGGAATCGTGCGAACCGGTGCACTACGGTTCCGACAAGGACCAGACCGTGGAAGTGCGCGGGCTGTACGATGCCGGACATCTCTACCTCCGCTGGCATGCGAGGTTCAGCGACGCCTTCGCACCGAAGCCGCTCCCCGCCCTCCCGCGCATATTCACCCACGACCAGCTTTCCGATACGCTCGACTTTTATTTCCAGGGCAACCCCGAGGCAAAACCGGGCCCGAGCAACGGACGCCCCGGGGACGCGCGGTTTGTATTTGGAATTTTTGACAACGGCGGCAAGGTGGAACCTGTGGGCGTGGGGATGTATCCCACGTGGGAAGGCAGAGGCCCGGCCAGCCCGCAAAAATACCGCACGCCGGTAGGCGAAGCGACATTTGCCCATGTGGGCGCGATCGAGGGCGCGCAATATGGCTACGCGATCGATACGGATAAAAAAGGATTCGTGCTATGCGCAGCCATCCCGCGCGCCGCGATTCCCGCCTTGCAAAGCCCGTTCGGCAGTGACCTTCACACGCTCATCAATTTCAGCGCGAACTTTGGCGGCCACAACAAATTCTGGTGGGCGAACAGCGACGCATCCGCCAACAAGGAAACCTACGACGAGCCGAGCGAGGCGCGTCTTTACCCGGGATCCTGGGCTCCCGTCCAATTCCAGGGAATCGGGGACGGCGTGACTGTGAAAAACTGGTTGATTTGCGGGCCATTTGGTGGCCCGGGCGCCGAGAAACTCACCAGGGACCCGATGGGAAAAATGCCCGGTACCAACAAGGATTGGAAGGTGGCCACAACAGAATTCTGCGAAGCGCAGACTTATCCTCCTGATGATCATCATGTGGACCCGGCCGCCATTTATAGCGGGGTAATCTTGCAAGGTTACTGGAACGATCCGCGTGCAATACGATGGAAAACGGCGAGCATCGCCGACCTCGACACACGCGTGATCCTGGGAACGGGAGGACAGGTCTGGTACGGAGCCACGTGGATTTACACGCCCGCCGCAGTGGATTTGCAATTTGATTTCCGCGGGCACAGCCAGACGCCGCTACGACGGACCTTGAATGGTGAACCCGTTGACCCGGGCAAATACGAGACCGTGACGACAGCGTCCAAAATCCGCTACCAAACGGCGATCAAGACAGTGTCTTTGCGCCAGGGTTGGAACCAGGTCATGTTTCGCGGCTACTGCACGGGTTCACCGCCGTTCCGGGCCGGACTGGTGATCAAAGGATCGCCCGACAAGCTCTGGCCGTTGCGGCTCTCGGCTGAGGTGCCGAAATAGGATTTGCCGTCAATTAACCGATTCGGGGTGCTATGCGCGCATGGCTTTTACGCAGCGCTTGAGGGCGGGGGTGGGGTTTTCGGGGTCGGCTTCGTACTCGATGACGGCCATGCCGTCGAAGCCGTTTTGATTGATGGCGTCAACGAAGGCTTTGAGTTTGAGGTTGCCCTGGCCTACGATGGTGTCGGTCCACATGGCGTTGGTGGCGAAGTTGAAGTCCTTGTAGTGGATGCCGTAGATGTGGCCGGCGTAGCGTTTGGCCCATTCGACGGGGTTGCCGAGCTGGGGGCCGATCTGCATGCACCATGCGGTGTCGATGCAGACGCCGACCTGCGGGGCGCCGAGCTTGATGAGGTAGTCGAGGACATCGGGCTGTCCGCCGAACATGTAGCCGCCGTGGCAATGGATGCCGACGCGGACGCCGAATTCATCGGAGAGTTTTTGCGCCTGCTTGATGGCGGGCTTGAAGCTATCGACCTTGAAGTGGACGGAGATGTGTTTTGCCCCGGCCGCGGCGGCGCACTCGAAGAGGTCGCGCTCGTTTGCCTTGCCGGTGAGGGTTTCGACGCCGATGGAGATGATGCTGACACCTGCCTTCCTGTAGGTTTTCACGATTTTCTTCCATGCGGGAAGATTATGGAAGTCCGCCTGGACGGCGCAGACCTCGACCTTATCGACGCCGATCTCGCGAACTTTCTTTGCGACCTCCGCGTTGTCCTTGAAATTTCTGAAACAGTAGCTTTGAACGCCGAAATCGAGTGCTTTGCTCATGGTGATATTTTTTTGTGTTTGGGAGTTTAGGGTTTGTGTGGAAAAGAAAAATTACGCGATGAGGACTTCCTTGCCGGTGCGGTTGGACTCGGCGATGGCGTCGAGGATCTTCTGGACGACGAGGGCCTGGTGGGTGGTGACACAGAGTTCCTCCTCGCCGCGGAGGTTGTTGATGAAATTGTGGAAGCGATCGAGGTGCGGCATTTTCAACGGGGCGTCGAACTGCTCGACGATCTCGTAGGCGGATGCAGAGTCGGGGCCGGACTTGAAGACGCGGGCGGGGCGCAGCGTTGCGCCGGCTTCGGTGCCGTAGATCTCGACGTTATCGCGACTCGGCGAGGGGCCGTGGCTGGCCCATGAGGTATCGAGCGTGACGGTGGCGCCGTTTTCAAAACGGATGAAGGCTGAGGCGAAATCGTCCACGTCGAACTTGATGTCCGCGCGGTCCGACATGCCCCATGAGCCTTCGCCGAGGCCGCGGTTGCCGAATTTCGTGTAGGTGGCGCCGACGACGGAGACGGGCGCGAAATTATCGATAGTGTAAAGGCAAAGGTCGAGCATGTGGACGCCGATATCGTAGAGCGAGCCGCCGCCGGCGAGTTCCTTGTTGCCGAACCATGTGCCGAGCTTCGGGATGCCTGAGCGGCGGAACCAATAGGCCTTGGCGTGGTAGATTTCGCCGAAGATGTCGGATTCCGCGAGCTGCTTGATTTTCTGCGAATCCTCGGTGTAGCGCTGGTTCATGCCGAGGGTGAAGACGAGGTTGGCTTTCTCCGCGGCGGCGATGACCTGCTCGGCCTCGGCGGTGTTCATGGCGAAGGGTTTCTCGAGGATGACGTGCTTGCCGGCCTCGAGTGCCTGGATTGCGAGGGAGGCGTGGAATTTATTCGGCGTGGCGATGTAAACGGCGTTGATCTCCTTGTTTGCCAGGAGATCCTCGATCTTTGCGTAGCTGTGCGGGACGCCGAGTTTTTCGCAGAGGGCCTTGACGCGCTCCTCGTGCGGGTCGCTCACGGCGATGAGTTTGGCGTGGGGGTGGCGCTTCACCTGTTCCGAGGCCCAGTGCGCGACCTGGCCGGCGCCGACGAAACCAAAATTCACTTCCGATAAATGTTTCATTTTTTAAAAATAGGATTTGTCTGATTAAAGCCCTTGGATAATTCTTGCTCAATGGCAAAAAGTATCAAAAAGATAGGATTTGTTATAAAAAATTCGGATGGGCTGGCGCAGCGTCCGGAACCCGAGCGGCTACTGGGGGTTTCCCATTATCACCAGCGACCGGGGGTGCATCCGGTCGCGAATTTGTTTAAAAATGGCATCCAATGCTTTGAATTGATGACCAGCGGGCGCGGCTGGGTACAAAGCCATGGCGAATGGAAGGAGGTGACCCCGGGGGATCTGCTGTGGCATATCCCGGGCGACTCCACGGTCGGGCGGAGCGATTTCAGCAATCCCTACAGTTGCCTTGCAGTGCGATTTTATAATGGCGGAAATGTCCGACGGCCCGTGCCCCGCATCACGCGCTGGGAGGAACTGGACGAGGTGCAGCGGTTCACGCGCGAGGTGGTGCAGTTGCACGCGGATGATGCCTTTGATTCGCTGGTGCTGCTGCGGTACATTATCAGCCGGCTGCATTTCCAGGCGGAGTTGCACCTGCGACGGCAGAAGGACCACGGGCTGCCGGTGGAATTGCGGCGGGCGATGGAGATGCTGAACCGGGGCTACGCGGGGCCTTTGCCGCTGCGGGAACTGGCGGGGGCGGCGGGGTGGTCGGTGCCGCATTTGCACGACCGGTTCAAGGAACACACGGGGCTTTCGCCGCATCAGGCGCTGATCCGGCGTCGCATCCAGGCGGCGCGGGAGCTTCTAGCGGGAACGAACGATCCGATCAAAAGCGTGGCGGGGAGTTGCGGGTTCCCGAACGTGGCGGCGTTCTGCGCGCAGTTCAAAAAGATCACGCGGCTTTCGCCGACGGAGTACCGGAAGCGGCAGCTTTATGAGGTGAGGGGGAAGTGAGATTGCGGGAGAGGATTATACGCATGAGCAATGCCAGGTGTGTAGTCGAAACAAATGTCTGATATAGGCGATTGCTGCGATCCTTTCAGGATCGAATCCTTATTGAATATGTTTCCGGGGGTATCGCTCGTTCCTCGCTCGACCCCCGGCTGCTGTAGCTGAGATGGCTTTGCCATCAGAAGATTTATCGGAGATGCGTGAGAGGCGGCATCACATCCGCCGGGGAATGGGGCGGGGCAAATACCTCCCGTAGCCCTTCTCAATGTCGGTGACTAACTTGCTGACCATCCGGTGGGCCCGTTTGCCGGAGAGGGTTCTTAAAGTGGGCTTGAAGATTACAAGCCATTTTTTGGCGGTCTCCAGGGTTTTTGGAAGTTTTGTCGATCCCACGCGGTCGCTGAGGTTATCAAAGGCATCGGCGAGCTTCGCGATCTGCACCTGCTCCGGAGCCCCGCGCAGTTTTCGCTCGTAATCCTTCTCGCGCAATCTTTTCGAGAGCATCTTGTTTTTTGTCAACAGGATCACATATTTTGCCACGCGTGGCCCGAAGATATCGGCGATCTCGTCGTGATCGGTATTGGTGTCCTCGATCACATCGTGGAGGAGCGTGGCGGTTAAGACGTCCAGGTCCGAGACCTCGAACAATTGCCGCAGGATCAATGTCACACGCGCCACATGGGCGAAGTAGGGGGTCATGCCGTCGGCGCGCTTCTGGTCGCTGTGCTTGCGCGCGGCGTAGCTCGCGGCCTTCAGGAGGTGTTGTATGGGGTCGTTGATCATTTTAAAAGTTGCATCGGTTCGCAGCGCTGGAGGATTTGTTCGATTGCCCAGGCGGCATGCTCTGCGATTAATGGCTCCGGGTCGAGCGCTGCTTTTTGCAGCGCGGGGAGATCGGCTTGCGTGCCTGTATTGCCGAGTGCCACGCATACATTCCGCAGGAAGCCGCGGCGCTTGACGCGCTTGATAGACGACTTGCGGAACAGCGCGCGGAATTGTTCGTCGTCGAGATCGAGAAAATCGGCGAGGCGCATCCCCGCGACGGCGGGGCGCATCGCAAACGCCGTCTCGCTGGACGCCTGTGCAAAGCGGTTCCATGGACACGCGCTGAGGCAATCGTCGCATCCATAAATGCGGTCGCCGATGAGCGGTCGCAATTCCTCCGGGATGCTGCCTTTCAGTTCGATCGTGAGATACGAAATGCAGCGTCGCGCGTCGAGCTGGTAGGGCGCGGTGATCGCATTGGTCGGGCAGGCATCGATGCAGCGCGTGCAGCGCCCGCAGCGGTCCGGCTGCGGCGCGTCGTCGCCGAATTCGAGTGTTGTCAGGATCTCCGCGAGGAAAAACCATGTGCCGAGTTTTTCGTTGATCAGCATGGTGCTTTTGCCGTGCCAGCCCGCGCCTGCCTTTGCGGCGAAATCCCGCTCCAGCACAGGGCCGGTATCGACGTAGCACTTTTGCACGCCGCCGTGACCGCGCAGGAAGGTGTCGAGCGTGGCCAGTTTTTTTTCGATGAGATCGTGGTAATCATCGCCCCAGGCGTACCGCGCGATGCGCGGAAATGACGAATGACCAATGACGAATGACGAAGAAGAGCGTTCGAGTTCGTCATTTTCTTCGCCCTGCCAGTAGTTCATTGCGAGGACGATCAATGATTTTGCGCCGGGGAGCACGGTTTGAGGGTCCATGCGGCGCTCCTTGTTGCGTTCCATCCATGCCATTTCGCCGGCGCGGCCATCATCGAGCCATGCCTCAAATTCGCGGGCATGGGGGGGCGCTTCGCATCTGGCCACCCGGCATATGTCGAAGCCGAGCGCCTTCGCGTGGGCAACGAGCGCATCTTTCATAAGGATGTTTTTACATCAAATCCCGCGTTGTGCCTCTAAAATAATGGCATCTGCCACCTGTTCGTGCGTCCTGCCGCAGGTATCCACGATGAAATCCGCCGCTGCCGTGTAGAGCGGAGTGCGCAGGGTGAGGAGGGCGTGGATGGTCTCGCGCGGGTTCGCGGTTTGCACCAGCGGCCGCTTTTGGTTGCGTGAGACGCGCTTGAAAATCGTCTCTTCACTTGCCCTCAGCCAGACCACGAAACCGAGTTTTTTCAAGAGCGCGGCATTGCCCTCCCGCATAACGATTCCGCCTCCGGTCGCAATGATCCGCCGGCCCTTGTCCGCCAGGGATTCCAACGCCAGCGTTTCCTGGTCGCGGAACCAATCCTCCCCGTGATTTTTAAAAATCTCCGTAATTTGCAGGCCGGTGGCATCGATGACCAGGTGGTCGGTATCGACGAAGGGAAAACCGAGCCGGAGAGCAAGAATGCGCCCTACCGACGACTTTCCGCTGCCCATAAAACCAATGAGAACAATGCTTTTATGTGCGGGTGAAATCTCCACGGTACAAAGGTTTTCTAGCTCACGCGCGTTACGTTCCGCGCCTTCGCCCCTTTGTCATCCTTGTAGAGTTCGTATTCCACCGTGTCGCCTTCGCTCAATGTTTTATAACCGTCGCTTTGGATAACGGAAAAGTGGACAAAAATATCCGTCGGAATCTCCGGATCCACAATGAACCCGAACCCCTTCTTCTCGTTAAACCACTTCACAGTACCTCTTGCCATATTACACACCTCACCTGTTCACTTTAATTTAACTCGCGCAGGGAGGGGATCGACTGCGCGGAAGGAAAATAATTAGATATTTCGCTTTGGTCAATACCCAGTGTAAAAAAGATTTTCGACAGAGGCGAACTTTCCGCCTTTACATGGGCGCAAACATCGTAACAATTCCTCCTCCATTTTTTATATGAAAACCAACTCACCGCTCGTATCCGTCGTCATGGGAAGCAAATCCGACTGGGACACCATGAAACACACTGTGGAAACCCTCCAATCGCTCGGCATCGAGGTGGAATATCGCGTGGCCTCCGCCCATCGCACGCCCGATCTCGCCACGCAATACGCCAAAGGCGCCGTGGATCGCGGCGTAAAAGTGATCATCGCGGCAGCGGGTGGCGCGGCGCACCTGGCGGGTGTGATCGCTGCATACACGTGGATTCCGGTTCTCGGGGTGCCGATTGAAAGCAAAGCGCTGAAGGGCCTTGATTCACTGCTTTCGATGGTGCAAATGCCCGGTGGCATCCCGGTGGGGACACTGGCAATCGGCTCCGCGGGCGCCAAGAACGCCGCGCTTCTCGCCGCAGCAATCATCGCCCTGGAAAACGAAACGGTGCGCGCCGCGCTGCTGGCGTTCCGCGAAAAACAGACCGCCGAGGTTGCAGCGGTGACGTTGCCGTAAATTTTTTGAGTCCAGAGGGACTATCCGCCGGATTATTTGATATGGAGACTGAGATTTGCGCGGAGGGATCGGACCGCGCCGTGCAGCTCCTTGCCGACGGCGAGCCCGTTGCGCTTCCCACGGAAACCGTGTATGGCCTGGCGGCGGATGCCACGCGCCCGGAAGCCGTCTTGAAAATCTTCGAGGCAAAGGAGCGGCCGTTTTTCGACCCTCTCATTGTGCATCTGCCGGATATTTCGTGGCTCGACCGCATCACCCGGGACCGCAGCCCGCTCGTGCAAAAACTCACCGGGGCATTCTGGCCGGGGCCGCTGACACTCGTGCTGCCACGACGCGAGATCGTTCCCGATGTCGTCACCTCCGGGCTTGAGACGGTTGCCGTGCGGATGAGCGCGCACCCGGTTTTCCAGGAAATATGCGCGCGTTTTTGCAAGCCGCTGGCCGCGCCGAGCGCGAACCGCTTCGGGCGCATCAGCCCCACCACCGCGCAGCATGTCATGGCCGAGTTGGGCGGGCGCATTCCGCTGATCGTGGATGGCGGCCCAACCGAGATCGGGGTGGAATCGACCATTGTCTCGATCGACGGGGATCGTATCAGAATCCTGCGCAGCGGCCCTGTGACCGCCGAGCAACTTTCGGAATTTGGCGGGGTCGTCTATGAAAAACGGGGCGACGCGCCTTCCGCTCCCGGGCAATTGCAGAGCCACTATGCGCCGCGCACGCCGATGCAGCTTTTCAAGCACGCGCACGAATTTGTTCCAGTGGGAAACAGGCGCTTCGGATTGCTTGCTTGGGGGCATTCCCTGACCGTGCATCCCTTCGCGGCAGTGGAAACTTTGAGCCCGACACAGAACCTGCGCGAAGCCGCCACGCGCCTCTTCGCCGCGATGCGCCGCCTCGACGAAGCCGGGCTGGATTTGATCGTCGCCGAGGAGGTCCCCGAGACCGGGCTCGGAATCGCAATCATGGACCGCCTGCGCAAGGCCTCTGCAAACGGCTGAGCGAATGCACACCCCGGAAAACCCATCGGCCACCGGTGCGAAGATCAGCACCAAAGCCGCCGGCCTCGTCGGCCTTGCCGTGATGTGCAGCCGGCTTCTGGGACTCGCGCGGGAGCAGATTTTCGCCGGCCTCTTCGGCGCGGGGGCCAGCCTCGATGCATTCCTCATGGCTTTCCGGATTCCGAACCTGCTCCGCGACCTCTTCGCGGAAGGCGATCTTTCCACGGCATTCGTCACCACGTTTTCAAAAAAAATCGCCACCGGCGGCGACGAGCCCGCATGGAAACTCGCGAACAAGATAGTCACCCTCACCGCCATCTCGATGGGTGCGGTCACCCTCCTCGGCATCCTCTTCGCGCCGCAAATCGTGGGCGTGATGACCTGGTGGAGCTGGTCGCCGGAAAAAACCACGCTCACCATCCTCCTCACGCGTATCATGTGGCCGTTCATGCTCACCGTGTCGCTCGCCGCACTCGTCATGGGCATGCTGAATGCAAAGCACATTTTCGGCGCGCCCGCCATGGCATCCAGCTACTTCAATCTCGGCTCCATCATCAGCGGTGTGGCGATCGGCTGGTGGCTGGATCCCCATTTCGGTCCCCGCGCCCTCACCGGCATTTCCATCGGCACCCTCGTGGGCGGCTTCAGCCAGTTGATCGGCCAGCTCCCCTCGCTCCACCGCACCGGGTACCGGTTCCGTCCCGATTTTAATTGGCGCGATTCCGGCGTGCGCATGATCCTCGTCCTTACCGGGCCGGCCGTTGTCGCGGCGAGCACCGTCCAGGTAAATGTGCTCGTGAACACCGGCTTCGCCTCCAGCCTGGGCGATGGTCCCGTGAGCTGGCTGAACATCGCCTTCCGCCTCATGCAACTCCCGCTGGGCATCTTCGGCGTTGCCATCGGCACGGTCACGCTCCCGCTCGTGGCAAGAAGCGCCGCCATGGGAAACATGGGCGAATTCCGCTCAATCCTCTCCCGCGGCATGCGCCTGGCATTCCTACTCACGATCCCATCCGCCATCGGCCTGGTGATGCTTGCGGAGCCGATCATCAGCGTCCTCTACCAGCACGGCCGGTTCACGGAGGAAATGACACACCAGACCGCCGGCTCCCTGCAATTCTACGCTGCGGGCCTCGTCGCCTATTCCGCCCTCAAGGTGCTCACCCCGGCCTTTTACGCCCTCGATAAAAAACAGACCCCCATGGTCGTAGGCTCCCTCGCCATTGGCGCGAACCTTTTGTTGAACTGGCTGTTCACCTTCCACCTCCACTGGGGCCATCGCGGCCTGGCCTTCTCGACCAGCCTCGTGGCGACCGTTAATTTCCTCATCCTCTACATCCTCATGGCGCGGCATCTTGGCCGGCTGGAGACGCGGTTCCTCATCGCCACGCTCACGCGGCTGGCCATCTGCGGAGCAGTCCTGGCAATGGTGTGCATGGCTTCGCTGGCATGGATTTTTCCCGATCTGTCGCGGATGCATTTCATGCCAAAGCTGGCCGGCTTGCTTGGCACGATCATCGCGGCCGCCGGGCTTTTCTTCACCACCGCCTACTTCCTGAAGATCGACGAGGTCGAGGAGGTCATCAGGATCGTGCAGCGGAAGTTCTCCCGGTCCGCCGCTAAATAATGAATAAGACCAGACCGCGTCCCGTCTGAATCCACACCGGCAGGTTGCCGGCTTGCATAAAGACCCAGCGTATTCAACTTTACAGCGTTCTTGCGCGCTCCATAGTGAGTGTCCACCATTAGAATTTTTGTTCCGACCATGAAAAACACCACCTGCGCCCTTCTAGTTTTCGTTGTCTCGGCAGGGTGCACGCCGGCCACGTTTTGCTTTGCCGAGGACGCCAAACAAATCGTCGGGGAAGTAACGAAGCCCGCCGTTCCAGGCCTGAATCCATTGGATTCGTCCGCTCCGGCGCAAAAGGTTGCACCGGCATCCCCTCTTCCTCCTTCCGTATCGGATCCGTCGCCTTCACCGGCGGCAACCCCGGCCCCCGCTCCTCCATCCAGCGTCCAGGTCCAGGCCACGCCCGTCCCATCCGCGGCCTCGCCCATCGCCTTCAATTCACAGAACAAGGAGACCGCAAAAACGATCTACACGCTCCTCAAGGAAATCCAGGAATCCGAGTTCGACCCCGAGAAAAACCTTGGCTGCATCAACAAGCTGCAGGACGCCGTCTCGCAGACCGATTTCAGCTCTGTCCAGATCATCAATGGCTACATCAAGGACTCGCTTGCGCTGAACACGCTCCGATCCAGGGACATAAAAATCCAGCGGAATAACAGCGGCAAGGTCGCCCATGACGAAGGGAGCAAGACGGACGGCTCCGTGGGCGTTGGCGGCCCTCTTCTGAATGTCTCTGCGGGCGGCGGTTTTGAAAAAACCAACTCCCACCATGGCGAGGATGCGAATACGACCGACGTCTCCATCTCTTCGCAGAACGACGCCGTGCCCCTCGACAGGGCACGCCAGCAGCAGGCGGTTTCCTACGGC
>Ga0302319_10010247_pt1 | contig 17905 bp, 15 predicted proteins | sample Bog_T0_2_FD_203319 | JGI IMG/M metagenome (GOLD analysis project Ga0302319, IMG submission 203319) | Peat permafrost microbial communities from Stordalen Mire near Abisko, Sweden - Bog_T0_2 | ecosystem: Environmental > Terrestrial > Soil > Wetlands > Peat | place: Sweden: Abisko, Stordalen Mire...
TATACTACGAGGCGATCAATACTGGCTGTCCTTGCGGGCCTCAACGACGATGTTCTCGGGGAATATGTAGTCGCCGATTATGCGGCGGCGGCGGGCCGCAAAGTCGAGGAGGGTAGGGGGAGCAGAAGGCGGGGTACGGGGGACGAGATCACCAATGACTTCGCCGCGCTCCCGGACCTCAATGTGGACGCCGGCCCGGAGCCATTCCTTGACTTGTTTGGTATCGCGAAGCTGGCGGAGGGTAATGATCTGCATGACTTGAATGTGACGCAAAATGTGTCACATTGTCAAAAGGCGGTGCCCGGCACTGATCGATTTTTTCATCGGCAGAGGGCCGCGTGGTCCCTCGTTTTTTCACCAGTCCGAGCGGAAGATACTGGTGGAGATTTTGGGCGATTGGGGTCGATCAAGGGGCGCAGAGATGCAAATCAGTGGACGCTTGCAGAGTTCGCGGGACCAATTTGGTCAAGCGTCGGTCAACCGGCGCCCCATCCAAGATGGTTTGAATCGATGGCATCGTTCCGATGTTAATAGTGCGGGTTCCCTGCACATTATGCGGTCAGGCCGAGCAAGCGTCGCCAACCCTTCACAAAATAGCGGTCCCGCAGGACGCAGCTGATAGCCAATTGGTCCCACTCAGCCCCGACTCTTTCCGGGTAAAAGGTCTCGACTCCGCGCCGATGATGCGGGGAGTTCTTCCATCCATCAACCGGCCGCCAATACTCTTCGAATGGCATGTTGGGCTCTAGGTGATATTCGCCAGCGTGGAGACAATACTGACCTTGATCGTCAGCCACTTCGACGACTGGGAGGACTATATCGACGGCTAGGAACTCATTTCTTGCAAGATCGAAAAGTTCGGGCTCTTCAAGCACGCTAGTCAAATCAAGGATCACGGCGGCGGCGAAACTCTCAGGCCGGCGCGAAATCGTCACATGTTCGAATGGCGGTCCAAGTAGGTACTCAACCTCCTCTTCAGGGGTTGCATGTGGTCCCGCAAGGCCAAGGCTTCCTTCCTCGTACCGATCTGCAATCCATTTGGTTGACGCGTGAATTAGGGAGCTAAGAACTTGCGTGTGGCCGAACTTCGAAAGGAGGAGAATTGCCGGAGCCAGCGAGATTCCCCACCGGTCAGAAATCGGATGAGCGGCTCCAGCGTTTGCCCCAACAAACGCACACACATATTCTGCAATGCTTTGAGCTTTCGCATCATCTCCGCGCACGTCCGAGTGAAGCCAGCCGAATAGGCTTAGGATTTCGATAATCGTCATGCACCGTATCGGGTATGTGACATATGCCGCCGGATTGATGTCGGCAATAAAGATTTCGTCTGGCTCCAGAAATCTCCCTTGGCAAGAGTCCCACAGCTGACCTGCGTAGTATTCAAACATTCCGCGCGCGGCGGTTCGGGCCACCTCAGCCGGATCGGGCAAAGGGTCCTGCCCATGAACGGTCGCCAGCGTTGATCGAAGCAGCAAGAGGGCAGTCCAAGACGCCAAGTCGATTCTATTCTGCCGTCTGCAGTGGTTCGCGATCACAGCGGCCTCAAGTGAGTCGCGCAGATTCAATGTGCTGCTGGCAGACCTGATCCAGCCACGCGAATGTCTCTCCAATTCCGAGAGTTTAAGGTTCTCGTTTTCGGCGCCGAGGATCTGGAGCAGTGAAATCGGGGACCCACTCAAGCTTATTGGGTCGACGGCCAGCATTTGGATCAGTGTATTGTGATCCCAGGTAAGAAATTCGGTCCCTCCCTCTGATTTCAAACGCTCGCCGTAATTCTGAGCTGCAACTGTTGCTCCTCCAATCAGTCTTCCAGTCGTCACAAACCTCGCAGAACGTGGCATTCGAGTGTCGAAATTTGGGTGAGAGAGCGTATTCCTGCGGAGCATTTCGATCTGACTTTCGCAGGAATTCCAATCGCTCAGCCCTATATTCCCTGCTTTGGTCTGGAATGCGTACTGACGTTGCACACCGTCTTCGGTACGTTTCGCGATAAAGTCCTTGCCGAATTCGAACGAGCCATGGAGAAAATGAATGTCAACGAAGCCTTGAAGACGCAGCAGGGCCATGAAAGGAGCGTCGAACTCACGCTCTGTCAAAGAATCAATGTATTTTCCGATGACGCCGTCGAGCATTGAATTCCCTGCGCTTTCTTTCAATGAGATCGTTGTAGGCCCTCTGCTGTTCTTCCGTTGGCGGCGGCAGTGCCGCTAACTGCTTCGCCATTGTAGGATGTACGACCAATGTAGGCAGAATTGGCTGGCCATCTCGGTCGAATTGGAGCTCGATTTTCTCCAACCCATCCAGATACAGTTCGAAACTGAATGGTTTTCCTCGTGCGTCTGTCCCAGTCCCTGCGGCATCGCAGATTCTTTCGAACACACTGAAGAAATGTGGCATTACAATCGAGAGTCGCTCGTCTGCCATTGCATCCGCCTGCTCCGCTAGTGCGTCAAGATTGCACGATCGAATATCGTCCCATTTGGTTACGATCCTGCTCTCGATTAGCAGCGGCTTGTTCTCAACCACCTCGCCGGTTGGCATAGTGTTTTGTGTGGTTGGGATGCCCTCCCACGGCGACGCCTCGGGGATGCTGGCATAGAGACTGTCTTTCGCCTTCATCAGCTTTCCTACGGCGGAATGGAAAAACTTGAATTGGGCGCGCTCGTATTCTGGGAGAGAAAACGGTTCCGATTTGGTCCGACCAATAATTGGCATTTTGTCGTGACAAACCCTTCCAAGCCTGGAAAACTTCTCAAAGCTTTTGGCGCTAGGGTGCGACAGAGCCATCATCAGGTGCTGTTGGCTCTAATTTGAGGCCTATCGAGCCGATGAGCGCGGCAGAATTGCCAAGTCATCTGGCCTAATTACCCACATCTTGCGGTCGTAAACGACTAAAGACGAGCAACGATCGTCAAAGGTGATGCTGGATGCAAATCCGGTTAGGAATGAAGTCATTCCCGAGGTCGCCAATTTGCTGCCGGTTGTGCTCTGGTCGCTCAGGCCGGCAAGCAGACCGTCAATAGAAATGTCTTCGTCCAACGCATCCCAGTGCAGGCCACGACTTGTGATCCTGAGCCGTTCGCGCTGCTCTGGCGTGCTGCGCTGCAGGCGGGGAAACCATGCTAGGGGTACAACGAGGCTTCGGCCGTCGCTTAGTTCGACCTGCATGTTCTCCTCTGTGAAGCGAACGAGTCGGGCGCTAACCGAAGTATTCATTCCAAGTCCTTTCAATCAGATCCCTATTCGCCTCAATGATGACACACAGTTCGCGAACAGTACGCGTCCTGTAACCATCATTGTAGGCCAATTCGACCGCTGGATTCAGCCAAAACTTCGCTTCCACACCGCCCCTCTCAACGTGGACGTGCACCGGTTCGCGCGGAGAACACTCGTTGGAATAAAAGAAAAACCGGAATCCGCGCTCGCTAAAGACGTGTGGCATGTTGCCTGTAATTGTAAGTCCGACCTGTGGTGCCCGGCATTTTCGGCTCGCCGCTTGAGAGGCCGATCACCAATGTTGGACCCATTCTTACCACCGACATCGGGAGGCGCCCGCCAGGACTCTCGAAAACACCCGACAAACGCCCATGTCGTCGAGCACATTTGCGGACTGGCGCCAAATCGCCAGATGACTGCCGGAAAGCGACTGATCGACGGAAAACAACCGCAGATCCTTCGGCTGCGCTCGAGATGAACAGGCTTGTTGCGATTTCGAGCGACTGGCGGACTGCTTCCCGCCTTCGCGCCAGAAAGAAGGCGCGAAAACGGGGCACGGTGCTTTTGTTGTTGGTCTGGCGTGGGTTCATTCCACCCGCAGTTTGCCGAGGCAAATGATGATGCTCGGGATGACAACTATTTATACGAGTTCGCGGTAAAGCTTATACAAGTCGGCAGTAAAGGGGCTACTCGTAGCGGAGGGCTTCGGCGGGGAGGACTCTGGCGGGTGTTGACGAGGGGTAGAGCGTGGCTAACAGCGAGATTTCGAAGGAGCCGGTCACGCTTCTCGGACCATCTCCAAATACTGGCGATAAGCAGCCTGGAGCGCCACACTCGGTTCTTGCTTGTCTTCCATGGACGCAAGAACAACTTCAGTATCCGCAGGCGAGAGAACCCAACGTTCATTGGAGGGCGGATTGGTAAAGCAGGTAGGCTCCTCGCTTTGCGGGGCAACGGGATTTGTCGCCATCAATGGCACCTCTAAGGCATTCGCTCTGTTGGAGCGGGAATGCACTGCTGCGAGTTTACTCCAATTTGAGATCAATTACTCATACCGGAGGGCTTCGGCGGGGAGGACTCTGGCTGCTGTGGAGGAGGGGTAGAGCGTGGCCAGCAATGAGATGCCGATGGAGACTACGGAGACTATGACTGCATCGATGGGGCGGGGAGCGAAGGGCAGCGTGTCGATGGAGTAGACCTCTGCAGAGAGCTTGATGAAGTGATAGTGGCCGCCGGCCCATGCGCCGGCATAACCGAGAGCGATGCCGATGATGGTGCCGATGATGCTGATGAGGAAGCCCTGAAGCAGGAAGATGCGGCGGATCTGGGCGGGCTCGACGCCGTAACTCATCATGACGGCGATGTCGCGGGTCTTCTCCATGACCATCATGGTGAGGGCGATGAGGATGTTGAGCGCGGCCACGATGACGATCAACGTGATGATGATGAAGGTGACGACCTGCTCCTCTTTGAGGGCGCGGAAGAGTTCGCGGTTCTGCTCCATCCAGTTGGTGGACATGAAGCCGGGGCCGGCGGCCTGCTCGAGTGCGCGGGCGACTTCAGGGGCGCGGTCGGGGTCGTCGATTTTGAAGCTGATGACGGAGAGCAGGTCGGGCTCGTCGAAGAGGGTTTGCGCGTCGGCGAGGCTGAGGAAGCCCATCTGCATGTCGTACTGGTAGAAGCCGGAGTGGAAGATGCCGGCGAGGCGGAAGGGCTGGTATTTGGGGATGGTGCCGAAGGGGCTCATTTCGCCTTGCGGGCTGATGACCATGACGGTGTCGCCGACGGATGCGCCGACGGTTTCGGCAAGGTCGTTGCCGAGGATGATGGGAGGGCGCGCCTGATTGCGAGACACGACGGGGCGGCTGTGGGGCTGGAGTGCGGCGACGGAGCCGGGCGTAGCGGAGTTGAGCAGGTCACTCACTGTGGCTTCTTGTGTGGGAAGGATGCCTTCAATGAGTGCACCTCCATCGCGCGCGCCGCGGGTGACGAGAACCTGCTCATACAGGCCGGGCGAGGCGGCGGTGACGTGCGGGACTTTGCGTAGCTTCTCGAGTAAGGGGCGCCAGTTTTTGATGCCGTCGCCCTTGATGCGCATGATCTGGATGTGGGCGCTGTTGCCGAGGAGGCGGTCTTGCAGGTCGCGCTTCATGCCGTTGGTGATGGCGAGGGCGATGATGAGGGCGGCGACTCCGGCGGCGACTCCGGCGATGGAGATGGTGGTGACGACGCCGACGACGGCCTGACGGCGCTTGGCCTTGAGGTATCGCGTGGCTAGGAAGAGCTCAAATCGCATTGATTGCCTTGCTGGAGTCTGTTTCGTAAATTGCCGACGGTTCCGGGAATCGCTTTTCAGGCCTGTTTCGGGTCGATCCAAGATGATTCGAAAAAAAGGATTGGCTTCGGACGAGCTTCCCCAGGAACATCCCGCAGCGGCTCAAGCCGGTTTTGATTCGGTCCCCCTTATGGCACGACTAAAGTCGAGCCCTTTCAAGGCGTCGGGTGGATCACGGTCTTGGCGGCTCCCACATTTTCGTGGCGGTCGTAGACGCGGACGGTGATTAGGTGTTCGCCGAGGGCGCCGGCAACATCCTTGGCCGGCAGTAGAAACTCGTAGTGCTCGTGCTTTGAGTCGGACAGAGTACCGACGGGCTGAATGAACTGCCAGGGACCGGCGTCGAGTGAATACTCTGCGCGGGCGATGGGAGAGAAGATGTCTTCCGCTTCAAAGGCGATGAAAACAAGTTGAGGGCATGGAGCGTGGATGCATTGATTCTTCGAGACTGTAGCCTTCAGGCCGGTGACGATGGGCGGGGTGGTGTCGACTTCAAAGCGCTCGCTTATTTTCTCCCCGGTCAGGACCTCGGTTGGGGTGTGCGAGGGAGCGTCGGAAGCGATGACTTTGATTTGATAACCGCCGTCGGGAATGAGGGCGGCGTCGAAGCTGTAAGCCTTCTCGGTGATGGTGTCTTTGAGGAGTCGCCAGACTTTTTCGCCGTCGCCGCGGAGATAGAGGGCGTAGGTGAGGTCGTCGCCGTCATCGTCGTGGGCGGCCCAGCGGATGGAGATGGCGGTGCGGTCCTTGATGGCGGGCAGGGGATTGGCGGGTCCGCCATCGGAATAGGTGACGGTAACGCCGGTGGAGGATGCGGGGAATGCGATGGTGGTTTGGGGCGCTACGCCGACTTGCGGGGTCTGCGGAGTGATGCGGACGCCGGGAACAACGATGAGATCATCGACCACCGGGGCGGAGTCAACGGGAAGGTAATTGACGCCAATGGCGCCGATGGTTGCGCCGGAACTGAGGGCGACCTTCCATTGCAGGAAACGGCCGGGAGGCGATGCGACTGCGTCCTTATTAAGCGGTTGCCAGTCAGACCAGCCGCGGACGGGCTGCTCGACGTTGCCGGAGCGGGTGAAGAGCTGATAGCCGGAGGAACCGGGCTCGACTTCGATATGGCCGAAGCGGGCGAAGGCGCCGGCGTCGAGGACGTCGCTGGCGTATTCGTGATCTGGAGCGGCGCCGAGACGAACGAGCTTGCCGGTGTTGCCGGTGCCGATGAGAATGCTGTCGGTGCCGGAGGGCGCGGACATGCTGAGCCCCTGCTGAGCGTCGAGGTGGGCGAGGTCGGCGTAGCTGCCGTCATCGGCTATGCGGAGGACGTGGCCGCGGTTGCCGGTGAGCGCGAGAAGACCATCTGGGCGGGCGGCAAGGGCGTAGACGATGTCTTCTTTCCCGGACCAGAGCTTGCGGGGGGCCTGATTTTCAGTGAGGGCGTAGATCTCAGTTCCGTCAGGGAGGGAGTTGCTGTTATTGGCGGCCTGGAGCGAGCCTGGCTGGACAACGGTGATGGTGATGCCGGCGTTGCCCTGGAGCGGAAGAGGGGGCAGAGGATTGTGGCTCTTATCGCCGACGCTTGCGGCGTAGATGGTTCCATTGGCGGCTACGGTGACGGTGGTGATTTCGCGGCGGGGAGACTGGAAGAGGACGTAGCCCTTGCCGTCGGGGCTGATGCGGTAGACGAGGCCCGAGCCGTCAGAGCCGGCGATCAGGTTGCCTTTGCTGTCCCAGGCGAGGGTGCGGATGTGCTCTTCGTCGGACTTGAAGAAGGCCTCAGGCAGGGCCGTTGGGGGCTGCGCGTTTGGACTTGCGAGGTCGAGGCGGTAGACGGCGGCTGGGCCTCCGGCGGCGATGTAGAGGCGGCCTTTGGTGTCGAAGGTCATGTCCCAGATGTAGTGGGATTTTGCGTCGGACTTTTCCGAGGCGTCGGACGGCTTTGCGGGGGTGGGTTTTTCAGGGGGTGCGGAGATGGCGGGTTTTGCGGTTGGCTTGGCAGCGTCAAAGAGAAGCGTGGCGCTGTTTTCGTCCTGTTTTGCGGAGGCGTCAGGATGGAGACGGTAGACCTTGCCACTGGGGAGCGTGGCGACGTAGAGCAAGCCGTCGGGGCCGAGGCGGACAACCTGGACGCTGAGGTCGGTGGTCTCAAAGAGCGTGAAAGGCTTGCCGTCTTTGCCGATGCGGAGGACGGAGGCGGGCGAGGCTGTGCCAACGTAGGCCGTGCCTTGCGGATCAACGGCTACGGACCAGACGAAGGTGGATGGGGTGGTGAGGACCTCTGCGGTGGCGGGACCTTGAAGAAGGTGGCCGTCGCTGGTGAGGGAGACACCTTTGGGCGTGCCCTTCTCGAAGTCCTCTACGCGGGACTGGGTCCAGAGCTTTGTGCCCTGGGCTTGGAGAGGCGTGGGGATGGTGGCGGTTGCTAGCGCTGCCGCGAGGAGGAGAAGAGCGGATGGGTACGCGTTGGGGCGTGGGTTGCTGAAGGAAACAAACATGCTGCCGTTGAGTCTACTAAAGATGGGTCCTGTGGCGTAGGTTCCGGGAGCTTGGTCGCGAACTATATCGGCCATCGAGCCAGAACGACAGGCTGGTAGAAGCCGCTATCCGCAGGCGTGAGCCACCGAACATCCTGAAAGCCGGCGTTGCTTAATGCGGTGAAGAGCTCATGGCGGAGCAGGCAGCGGTATTGGGAAACGAAGTGTCGCGTTTTCCATCCGTGCTCGGATTGGGTTGTGATGTAGAGGTGCATCGTATAGCTCGCGTCCTCGGTGTTGGCGGCCCAGTCCCAGACTTGGTGGACGATGCGGCGGTTGCCGGGAAGGCCGTAGAAAGCCGGTGGTTGCATTGTGGGCTTCTGATGGATGAGCGAGTCATAGTCGCGGATGCTGGCGATAAAAAGGCCGTTGGGCTTGAGGTTGCAGCCGATGGCGGTGACGGCTTGGCGAAGCTGAGTTGAACTCAAATGCGGCAAGGCATTATCCATGGCGATGACTGCATCGAAGTTGGTGTCGGGGATCTCATGGAGCGTTGTCATATCGGAAACGTAGAACTGGATGGTGTGATTGCGATGCAGGGATTCGCGCTGGGCGCGATGGACGGCCGCGGGACTGAGGTCGGACGCGACGACGTGATGGCCGAGCATGGCGAGCCCGATGGCCTGGGTGCCGATTCCGCATGCGCAATCGAGGATTCTCAGCGGACTTCCACTGCTTTGCTTCGTCAATAGAGAGCCGAGAGCGTTGGCTTGACGCTTGATTGCGCTGTCCCAATCGTCAAAGATCAGGTGATAGGAATCGGCGAGTTCGTTGTAGAAGTCGGAAACGCTGTCTGGCATTTTGGCAATCGGTCCTTCTACGAGTTTCTCTTCTCAAGAACTGTCAAGATGGTGTGGTGAAGTTGCTGTAGAGGCATGCGCGCTGGGTTTGAGTTTACTAAAGTCTGGGTTCAGGGAGGACGCCGATGAGGTTGATTGCCGCGATTGTGTTGCTTGGCTGCTCCGTTGCAGGGGCGCAGGCTCCGTTACCGATGCCGGAGAATGCACCGTTGCGGACGGAGACCAACGTGGTGGTTGTTCCGGCGCTGGTGAGCACGGCGGGCGGGCAGCCGGTGTTTACGCTGACGGCTGAGGACTTCAGGATTACTGACGATGGGGTGGAGCAAAAGCTGACTCTGGATGAGGAGACGGGCGGAGAGCCACTGGCGCTGGTGGTTGCAGTGGAGACTGGCGGCGGAGGGGCGCGGAAGATTGGGAGCTATGGCAATTTGAGTGCGCTGCTTGGAGCAGTGGTGGGGGCGGTTCCACACAGGATTGCGGTGGTGAGTTTTGATGGTTCGCCGAAGCTGGTGGAGGATTTTATGGAGAATGTGGATGCGGCCGGAGCTGCGATTCACGATCTTAAGCAGGGAGATAAAGGAGCGGCGATTCTGGATGCTCTCAAATTCTCAGTGGACCTGCTGCGCAAGCAACCGGCGACCTGGCGGCGAGCGATTCTGCTGATCAGCGAGACGAACGATCATGGGAGCCAGGCAGGGATGGACGAGGCGCTGCGGGCGATCAGCGATACGAATACGGCGATTTATAGCCTGGGATTTTCGACGGGAAAGTCGGAAGCGGCCCATTACGGGGCGCGGGAACTGCCGTTCAGCAAGAGCGAGGGCGGAATCAAGCTGGAGAATGGGAGGCCCAACCCTCCGCATGGATGCATGGGCGATGATCCTGCCGATCCGGATGAGGCTCGGAACAAGGCGGTGCGGGCATACGATTGCATGACGCAGTTGGCTCCTCCGCTGGCGCTGGCGAAGATGGCGGCGATTGCGATGACGGATGGGCTGCAGCACAATGTGCCGGAGACGGTGGCGGAGGTGACGGGGGGAGAGTACTTCAAGTTTGAAGATGCGCGCGGGCTGGCGCGGGGACTGGTGGAGATCAGCAACCATGTGCCGAATCGCTATATGCTGAGCTTCCATCCGGAGTCGCCGCGGGCGGGATATCACGCGGTTGCGTTGAGTCTGCGGGATCGGCCGGGACTGCGGGTTACGGCGCGGAGTGGGTATTGGGTGGATGGGGCGCAGCCGTGATGCAGGCGCGTTTATAAGAAGCCGTAAAGAGCTATAAGAAGCAGGTCCTTCGGCTCGCTACGCTCGCTCAGGATGACAGGGATTTGTAAAGAGCAATAAAGAACAGTGAGGGGCTTAAAAAGCCTTCAAAAGCTATAGATAGGTGGATCTATCCCACCTTAACCGCGATAGTGCCGCGGCGAAGGTGGGGCACCCGCCTTTGTCCTGATACGAGATGACTGCCCGTTTCTAAATGGGGATCTCTTAAGATGCTGCGCTAGGTTTCGCGGCGGAACTGGATGATTCTTCGGCGGTCGCGCTTGGTGGGGCGGCGGTCGGGGATGGGCGCGAATTCCTGCATGGCTTTGCGCTCGGAGGCAAGTTTGAGGCGGGCTTCACGGCTCGAGTCTGTTTCGCGATAGAGGGTCTGTGCGATTGCGGCGGGGCCGCGGGCTTCGCTGAGGACGAGGACTTCGACCTGGAAGAGGCCGCCCTCATTTGTTATTTGCAGCATGTCGCCGATGCGGATGTCGCGGGCGGGCTTGGCGGTGATGCTGTTCGAAAGAATGCGGCCCATGTCGCAGGCTTTGGAGGCGAGGGCGCGGGTCTTGAAGAAGCGCGCGGCCCAGAGCCATTTATCGATGCGAACGGAGGTCATGGTCGTTGCGGGCGGCATGATTCATTGTCGACTATGGGAAAGGTGATTCAGAAATCAACGAGAACGCAATTCCGATAAAAACAGGAATTCAGCATGGAGTTCTACGGACTCCCACCCATCGGACAGAAACAAGGACGTCCGATGGATGGGGCACAGCTTCATCCTGCGTGGGTCGGCGAGGCCGGTAGGAGGATCAACTGAGCGGGACAAAAGGGTTGAGAGTGAACGGAGGAAGGGCGCTTCAGGACTCGGGCTCGACCTTCCATATGTAGAGGTGCTCTTCGTCGCTGGAGGTGGCGACCTCGATGCCCTTCTGCCGCGTGGCGCGATTGAGGGCGGAGCGGATGTTCTCTTTGGAGTCAGGCAGGGCGGAAAGTGGAACCCTAAGTGCCGTGCCGGCGGTGAGCTGATCGATGTCGCTGAGCAGTTGCGAGACGATCTTTTTGTGCTTGCCATCCCGGCCCTTTGGGACATCGAGCTGCAGAATGGATTGGAACTTCATGGGTACTCCGTTGGTTTCCGAATTGGTTGCCATTGCTTGAGTCCCCCTTTCGATCCAGCTTGACAAAGTGTAACCGAGCAAGGAACCGTGCGCTTAACGTATGACTAACCTGACGTAAAGCTATCCTTCGATTGAAATGTTACTAAGGGGTGGCGAAATTGGCAAGGACGTTCTGCAGAAATTATGCACGCGCACGGCAGAATTTTCAATTGCCTGATTGTCGGTATAAGCGTCACATTTTAAATATTTAAACCGCATCAAAAAGAGTTTCCCCGTATTGTGATGGGGCGAGTAATTTGATGAGTAGAGGTTCTGTTTCCGGCGGCCACAATGCGGCTTCCCCCCGGAAAAGCTCTCCTGGCACCTGGCAGAAGCGAAGACATTGCCCCCCGAAAGCCCGAGGGCTTTCGCGAGCCAGGAGGAAAGATGAGAGGACCTTGTTTCAGAAAGAGAGAATCCAATCCGCCTTTGTGCGGAGTGCACGGCGCGATTCTTATTGAGAAGTTGGTTTCGATCGATGCAAACCTCCCCACGCTTGGAATGGTCTCGTGTTTGATTTGTCCGACTTCCAAGAGCGTGGTACGAGAACACTAGAAAGACAAGATCGCGGATATTCATCCGGTGGAAAAACAGATTTTGCAGGAGAGAATCCAAAATGAGCAAACCAACGAAGTTTGAAACAGTGTCTGTGAACGATATACCGGTATCGGATCAATTAAGGGAAGCGATTGCCAATCGTCCGGTGGTGCTGGTGGTTGACGATGAATCGGTGATTGCAGACACGCTCGCGGAGATTCTGAATCGCAAGGGTTACGCGGCGATCCCGGTCTATGATGCGGAGGAGGCGCTGGAGACGGCGCTGGTGATGCCCCCGGAATTGCTGCTGACGGACGTGGTATTGCCGGGGATGAGCGGCATTGAACTGTCGATCAAGATCAAGCGGATCTTTCCGGACTGCAAGATTCTGTTGTTCTCAGGGCAGGCGGCTACGACAGAGATGCTGACGTCGGCGAACCGTGCGGGGCATCGCTTCGATCTGCTGACGAAGCCGATTCACCCGAATGATTTGCTGACGCATGTTTCGGCAAGCCTGAAGGCGCGGCCTGCGCAACAGAGGGCGTCGGTTTCGTAAGAAGGATTCTGCAGTGAAGACGGGCGCGCCTTGGGCGCGCCCGTTTTCTATTTTTGACTTAAGCCCGCGAGGGTCGGAAAAATTGCGTAACCAGTCGTTGCCCCTTGCGAAAAGCATCCCTCGGGGGCTGAAGCCCCCATTCATTTTTGCTGCAGTTGCGGCACGGATAAATCCGTGCCCTTTCAAAACTTCCGGATGCGAAGGGTCTTTTGCCGGACTGTGAAGTCGTGCCCGTTCACGGGCGGGCGCTAGACTCAAGGCTGATGCTTGAACCGAATGCAATTCTGATCATTGACTGGTTGCGGGAGATCGGGCTTTCCGTTCGTGAGGCAACTATCGACGGGGAGAGCTTTCTGCCTGGAGTTACGCTGGAACCGGGAGGGCTGATCGTGGATCCGGAGCGGCTGATCTATCCCGGCGATCTGCTTCACGAGGCGGGGCATCTTGCCACCATGCTGCCAGCGGAGCGCGCCTGCACCGGATCGAATGCCGGCTCGGACATGGGGCAGGAGATTGCCGCCCAGACATGGTCGTATGCGGCTGCGGTCCATCTTGGGCTTGGTCCTGAGGTGGTGTTTCATTCCGACGGATACAAAGGCGCGTCGAAGACCCTTATGCAAGCCTATGGCGATAGCAAACTGGGGGTTCCGTTGCTGCAATGGATGGGGCTGACCCTGGACCGGGTTCGCGCCGCAGTAGCCGAGGTTCCTGCTTATCCGCATATGGTTCGCTGGCTGCGAATGGACCCTGAGGAAGAATCCCTGAGCAGCCAATAAGAGCGGAGCATTTCAAGCTTTAGTTTGCGAGGACGGCGCGGTAACGGACCTTGTTCTTCTTTACCTTCTCAATGGCTTCGTTGGCCTTGGACATGGGGAAGGATTCGGTCTGCGCTTTGACGCCGTGGCGTGCGGCGACGTCGAGCATCTCGCCGATCATGGATGGGCTGCCGGTGGGACTGCCACTGATGGAGCGAAGGCCCGAGATGAGCGGGAAGGCATGCACCGAAACCGGAGACGGCGGGACGCCGACGAAGCACAGAGTTCCGGTGGGGCGCAGTGCCTGGATGTAGATGCCCCAGTCCTGATCCGCATTGATGGTGCTGAGGATGAAGTCGAAAGTGCCGGCTACTTCTTTGAGCGCCTTGGATTCACGGCTGTTGACGAAGTGGTGGGCGCCGAGCGCGCGGGCTTCTTCTTCCTTGCCGGCGGATGTGGAGAATGCAGTAACTTCCGCACCGAAGACGCGGGCGAATTGGATGGCCATGTGGCCGAGTCCGCCAATGCCGATGATGCCGACGCGGGATGAAGGATTGACGCCATGAGAGCGGAGCGGGTTGTAGACGGTGATTCCACCGCAAAGCAGGGGCGCGGCGTGTTCGCTGCTGAGGGCATCTGGAATGGGGATAACGAAGCGGGAGTTGGCGCGAACACGCTCTGCGTAGCCGCCGTTGCGGTGGACGCAGGTGCCTTCCGCGGCGGGACAAAGGTTCTCCATGCCACGAACGCACCACTCGCATTCGCCGCAGGAGTTGGATTGCCAGCCGAGGCCGACGCGCTTGCCTACGGTGAGGGTACGCACACCCTGGCCGACCGCGGCAACGGTTCCGACGATTTCATGGCCGGGAATAAAGGGATATTGGCTGATGCCCCAGTCGTTGGAGATGAGATGAATATCGCTATGACAGATGCCGCAGTGGGAGATGGCAATCTCGACCTCCTGCGGACCGAGAGTGCCTGGGTCGTAGCCGTAGGGCAACAGTTCGGCCCCTGCTGCGTGCACTGCGAGTCCTTGTATGCGAGCCATGATCGTTCCGATGTCCTCACTGGGGGTTGAACAAAGGCTGGCATGGGTAGTGGGCACTCGCCAGCCCGAAAGTTTAGAAAGGTGTACCTAAACCAGTCTAGTCTAAACCGCCGCCCGGCTCCACATGGAGATTGAGAATCTGGAAACCGCTGAGAACTCCACCGGCGGGGATTTGGGCGGTGAGATTTGCCGACTCGCCGTTGAGATTGAGGTCTTGCGCGGTGCGGAGCGGCTCAAGGGCGTTGGCCATGGAAAGAGGCAGGCTGGAGAGGGTCTGGCCATTTACGGCGGCCTGTGTTTCCGGCACCAGGAGGCTGATATAAATGCGGTCTTCGGGGTGCAGTTTGCGGGCCTGGGCAAGGACGGTTTGCAGGTTTGCGGGGCGGGAAGAAAACTTTGGTGGATCCATAGCGCGGTCCAGCGTACCGGCGTCTGAGACGAGAAGACGGATATTGCCTGCGCCGAGCCTGGAGGGAAGGGTGACCGGGATGCGCACATTGCGGGCGGGCTGCTGCCAGGGATGGAGGGTTACTTCGACCATGAGCGTGTCGCCGGGGTGGACAATGTTGCTGCTGGTGAGGCGCGCGGACTCGAGTTCTACCTGGACGTGGTGGGGAATGGCCTCGATATGGAGATCGATGCCGCGGAGGTCGCCCCGGCGGGTGCCGTTGGTGTAGAGCGCCGAGAAGCGCTGTGCGGCTTGAAATGCAGTGGACATGGCCGCGGGAAGCTGACCGCCGGCGGGAGACCATTGGTCGAGCGGGGAAGGCGGGTATCCATCGAGGAGGATGTTACCGGTGAGGTGGTAGCTGACGTCGTCCGTGTTTTCGTTGTTCTCAAGCAGGGCTTCGTAGAGTCCGACCATGACGGCGTTGGGGGTGAGCGAAGGCAGGTCGAGGACTTCAAAGTTGAGTTTGCGGACGACGCTGGGGCCGGGGCCGTGGACGGCGATGTGCACGGGGATCATGCGGGCTTTGGCGCCGAAGACGCCGCGGATGGCGGATTCGCGATCTTCAGTGAATGCGCCGATTAGGTCGCCGGTGTTGATGATCTTGAATGCGTTCAGGGGCGAGGCGAGAGTGGCGACCACGTCGGTGGTGGTCATAGGAAGGGAAACGGGACCGGCCTGGAGAACGGGATGACCGCAGGCGAGAAGCTGTTTGGGATCGACGTAGGTAACGGTGCAGGTTGCGGCGATTTCGATGTCGCCGCGGACGAGTTGGGCGCTGACGGCGGAGCCGGGGAGGATGCCGGCCCAGGCGGAGGGCGGGATGGGGGCGTCGTCTGTTGTATTGGGCGTGGATGCGCCGGTCTCGGATTTGGAGGAGCCGGACATGCCGCCGGCGGCTACCATTTCCAGGCCGGTTCCGGCCATTTGCTTTTGCCAGAGGCGGATTGCTTCAGGCTGGAAGCCGCCCATGACGAGCGGGGTCTCCATAGCCTGAAAATTCATGCCATCAACAGATTGATTGGCGGGGGAAACAGCGGGGGCAGTTGCGATTGGGGACGCGTTGTTGAGGGTGGGAGGGGCCGGCGTGGGGCGGATGGGAAGATCGCGCACTTCGAGCATCTGTTCGATGGGAGTGATGCCGGCGATGGGGTCTTTGCTGAACTGGCCGATGCGGTAGGAGAGTGACCCGAGGAGCTTGTTGCCGATGTAGACGGGGCTGCCGCTCATGCCTGCGACGACGCCGGTGTATTCAGGCTTGGCGCCGTGGAGCTGAACGAGGATCATGTCCTGGCCGGGGCCTCGCTCGCCGCGCAAGACGCCGAGGATTTCGACTTGCATGGGCTCGGGTTTGGTGCCGGAAAAGACGGTCCAGGCGGTGGCGGTCATGCCGCGATGCACCTGGCTGAGGGGGAAGAAGCCGCCGGTGGAAGGGGGCGGGCCGGAGGCTGCGTCGGGTGTTTGCGCGACGAGCAGGACGGGGACGAGCAGGAGCGCGGGCAGGAGCGCGAGTCGGGAGGCCAGCGTGAATCGCCGGATGGCCAGGGAGGGACGGGTTTCCTTCAGGCACGTTCTCACGTCTATATAGAGTACCGCGAGGGAGCGGGCTTGCAGCTAACTGCTCACAGTTGATAGCTGGCAGTTCAAGCTCGAAGGTAATCCCCTGATGCGCTAGAAGCTGAACGCTATCTTCCCGTATGCTGTTGAGCACAGAGGTCGCCATGTTCCGTTCGTACCGTACTGAGAGTTCACTTTCCCTGTTGCGCCGATTTGCGATGGACCGGCGAGTTCTGAAGGCGGTTTCGCTGGCTGTCTTTGCGGGAGTGTTGGCGGTTGCGGCAGGTAAGGCGCAGACGCCGACGACACCGACACCGCCGGCGCAGCCCGATCAGGCTTCGCCCGATGCAGGAGGTCCAAGTGGGGACCCGGGCGTAATTGCGGTTCCGAAGAAGAAGGAATCGACCGAGGATGCTACTCCTCCGCCACCCGCACCGGCGGAACGGACGGTGAAGAATCCGGTGGGCATGCCGAGTGCCTCGATCCGCATTGAAGTACCGGAAGTGAGCGTGGACGTGGGTGTGCTGCTGGAAAAGACGCATCAGTTTGTGCCGGGACTGAAGCCCTCGAACTTCCGCGTTTACGAAGACGGCGTGGAGCAGAAAGTGGTGGGATTCAAGCGGGTGGAGGCGCCAATTACGGCGCTGATGATCTGCGAGTTTGCTTCGCCGCGGAACCCAAACAGCTATAGCGGTTATATGCTGATTCGCGATATGCGCAATTCGGCCTTTGCGTTTGCGGAACAGCTGCGGCCGCAGGACTACGTGGCGCTGATGACGTTCGACATGCGCAACCAGATCCAACTGGACTTTACCCAGGACAAGAAGGAATTGCTGCAGGCGATCGATTCGCTGCGGGTTCCTGGATTCAGCGAGACGAACCTGTTTGACGCGCTGGCGGAGGGGCTGGACCGGTTGTCGCGCGTGGAGGGACAGAAGTACATCATCCTTGTGGCTTCAGGGCGGGATACATTCTCGAAGCTGACACTGGACAAGATTTATAAGAAGGTGAAGGAATCGCAGAACACGACGATTTATACGATTTCGACCGGGGGAATGATGCGGGCGATGGGCAATGACAGCATTACGATGCTGCAGGCCGACAACGAGATGAAGACCTTCTCAGGACTGACTGGCGGAGCGAGCTACTTCCCGCGTTTTCAGGGGGAGTATGGGGATGATTTTGGCCAGATTAACCAGAACATCCGCAGCAAATACCAGTTGGTGTACCACCCATCGAACGCGAAGCAGGACGGGACGTATCGAAAATTGCGTGTAGCGCTGGTGGATGACGAGGGCAAGCCGCTGCAGATGCAGGACGAGAAACACAAGCCGCTGAAGTACGACATTATTGCGCGCGACGGCTACCGGGCCAGACCTGAGGTGGAATAGGCACCACCTGCGGTGGGGCAGATGCTCGGGGGAGGCTCGCACGGGCTTCATGCTTCCCGCCCTTGCGACAGGAAGAAATCGCAAGAACGGGGCACGGAGGTTCATACTTTGAATCTTCGCGCACGAAAGACACGTAGCGATGTGCCCCGGAGGCTGGCGTACTGCTTCCCACCCATCGCGCGATAGGGATATTTACTTGACGCCACCAGACCCAATTGGTTGTGGTTTAACCAATTGGGCGAACGGAACCGGGGCTGTTTGCATGGCCTGTTGAGCCAATCGATAGAACAGTTTGCCGCG
>Ga0302319_10010248_pt1 | contig 17904 bp, 18 predicted proteins | sample Bog_T0_2_FD_203319 | JGI IMG/M metagenome (GOLD analysis project Ga0302319, IMG submission 203319) | Peat permafrost microbial communities from Stordalen Mire near Abisko, Sweden - Bog_T0_2 | ecosystem: Environmental > Terrestrial > Soil > Wetlands > Peat | place: Sweden: Abisko, Stordalen Mire...
AGCAATGCCTGGTCAGTCTTTGCGACTTGAGCGCGGCACAGTAGGGCGCACGAGCAGAACACGATCAATGCAAGAAAAATTCGCATGGCGAATTGTAAACGTGCATCGCAATCCAATTTGACAAACTGTAATCGAACGATTACAGTTCTGGCATGTTCTCGATCCGTCCGTTGCCCGAGTTCACGACGTGGATGGATGGCTTGAAGGATGAAACGGTTCGCGGCGTGGTCGTGGCCAGGATTAAACGGGCTGGAACGCGGCTTGATGGGAGACGTAAAGCCAGTTGGCGGCGGCGTTTCGGAACTGCGGATTCATTTCGGCGCAGGATGGCGCTTGTATTTCACGCAACGCGGGACGCAGATCATCGTGCTGCTGATCGGCGGTTCCAAACGCACCCAAGAGAAAGATATCCGACGCGCCAAAGCACTGGCTGCACGGCTCGATTGAAGGAAGGAAACATCATGAGCAAGCGGATTAAATCCACCGATTTACCTGAGTTCGACTCCGCGCATTACCTCGACAGCGAGACTGCCATCGCTGCTTATCTGACCGACATTCTGGAGGCCAACGATGCCGCCTTGCTGGCTTCAGCGCTGGGAGACATCGCCCGCGCTCGCGGCATGACCGAGATTGCGAAGTCCGCCGGGATCACGCGGGAGGCCCTCTACAAAGCCCTCCGCCCCGATAGCTCCCCACGGTTCGATACAGTCAGCCGCGTCTGTGCTGCTCTTGGAGTTCGCCTGGTCGCGCAGGCCATCCATCATGCCAAGGATAAGATTGCGGCGTAAGCCACCTCGAAGCTGTCATCCTGAGTGGAGGCGCTTGCGGCTCTATCGAAAGCGCCGGAGTCAAAGGACCCCGAGGGCGCTTGTGCTTGCTATAGATTTCATACCTTTTCAACAAGAATGTAAGATCTCGAAAGCTTCGAGCGGTATCGGCGCACTGAGCAGCGTCGGGTCCTTCGACTCGCGCTCCGCGCTTCGCTCAGGATGACAGAGTTGAGGCGGTACTAAGGGGTGGGTGGTGCCGCTGTGTGCGGCGGAGGTGTCTCATCGACCACCTTGTAGTCATCCGGCACGGTCAACAGTCCGGCGGCGGGTTCGCCGCGCTCAATGTGGGTGACAGCGACTAACTGCTCGCCGGTGCGGGGGTCGTCGTGGCGGATGATCAGGTAGATGGAGAGGTCGGGCGAGTACCAGTAGTCATCCGTGATGGTGACCGGCTGGCCGGTGCCGCTGCGGTCGGCAGGGATGATGTGCGTTTTACGCTTGCCGGTGAGTTGTACGCCGTCCAGGGTCTGGTCGCCGAGCGGGGTCTCGGTCACGCCGGGCGTAGTGCGCTGCCGGGCGGGAGGAGCTTGCGCTGAAGGTGTGCGCAGCGGCTGGGGAAGGACGGTCTGGCGCGCGATGCGGGTGGCCGTGTCCGTGAAGATGCTGATGCGTGTGTTGGGGTCGTAGATGTGAGCGGAGAGCAGCCGGGGCTTGCCGGTGAAGCCGGCGGGGACCAGCGCGCAGCGTTCGTTGCGGATGCGGCCCGAGGACGAGCGGGCGATGGTGTTCTCGGTCTTGACGATGTGCTCGGTGCCGTCGGGGAGTTTGGAGTGGGAGACGACCTGGACGGTTGCGGTGAATGGCGCGCCGGGGACGGGCGTAACCCAGACACCGTCGATGTGGATCTGGGGGCCGAAGTAGTCGCGCGGCATGGGTGCCTGCGGCGTCTGCGCGGAGAGCCCGGTCGTCAAGGCTGCGAGAGTGAGCGTCGCAATGCGAAGCATGTCGGGAACCTCGCCGATAGGATACCCGAGGTTCGCTCATCTGTGGCAAGCAAAAAGGCACCCCACCCTGCCCGGCGATGAACCTGCCGGTCGAGGATGGGGCACCCTTCTTACAACTACAGCGAGTTACAACTACAGCGAGCTCATGTTGTGCAGGAACTCCTGGTTGTTGCGGGTCTTGGCGAGCTTGTCAGAGAGAAGCTCCATGGCTTCGACCGGCGAGAGCGGGTTCAGGACCTTGCGGAGAATCCAAGTGCGCTGCAGGTCGTCCTTGGGGATGAGCAGCTCTTCCTTGCGGGTTCCCGAACGTTGGATGTCGATGGCCGGAAAGACGCGCTTGTCGACGAGTTTGCGGTCCAGGATGACTTCCATGTTGCCGGTGCCCTTGAACTCCTCAAAGATGACCTCGTCCATGCGGCTGCCGGTGTCGATGAGCGCGCTGGCGATGATGGTGAGGCTGCCGCCTTCTTCGATGTTGCGGGCCGCGCCGAAGAAGCGCTTGGGGCGTTGCAGCGCGTTGGAGTCCACACCGCCAGAGAGCACCTTGCCCGAGGGCGGCACGATGGTGTTATAGGCGCGCGCCAAACGGGTAATGGAATCAAGCAGAATCACGACATCGCGCTTGTGTTCGACGAGGCGCTTGGCCTTCTCGATGACCATCTCGGCGACCTGGACGTGGCGCGCTGCGGGCTCGTCGAAGGTGCTCGAAATGACTTCACCTTTGACAGAGCGCTGCATGTCGGTGACCTCTTCCGGGCGCTCGTCGATGAGCAGCACGATGAGCACGATCTCGGGATGGTTGGCGGTCACGGAGTTGGCGATGGCCTGCATCAGCACGGTCTTGCCGGTGCGCGGCGGAGCGACGATCAGGCCGCGCTGGCCCTTGCCGATGGGGCAGAGCAGGTCCATCACGCGGCCGGGGATGCCCTCCTTGACCGTCTCCATCTTGATCTGTTCCTGGGGATAGAGGGGGGTGAGGTTGTCAAAGAGGATCTTGTTGCGGGTCTCTTCGGGCGACTCAAAGTTGATGGCTTCGATCTTGACGAGCGCGAAGTACTTCTCGCCTTCGTGCGGGCTGCGGACGTTGCCGCTGATGGTGTCGCCGGTCTTGAGATCGAATTTGCGGATCTGCGAAGGCGAGACGTAGATGTCGTCGGGGCCGGGCAGGTAGTTGTAGTCGGGCGAGCGGAGGAAGCCGTAGCCGTCGGGCAGGATCTCGAGGACGCCTTCGGCGAAGATGTGGCCTTCCTTTTCGGACTGGGCCTGGAGGATCTTGAAGATGAGGTCCTGCTTGCGCAGGGCGCTGGTGCCGGCGATGTCAAGACCGCGGGCAAGCTTGCCAAGCTCCGCGATGCTCTTTTCTTTGAGCTCGGAGATGGTCATAAGGACTGGGGACGTGATTTCAGTGGTTTCCATAGGTTCTTTCGGGGGGGTGGGGTGGTGCGGAGGTGCGGAGAGCTCGAATCCGTTCAGGGGTGCTCAGCCGGGTGAAGCAGAGATGCGCAATGCGGGGAAGGGTGATGCGGAGGTGCTGCGAGGCGTGCTGCGTGAAAGGGGCCGGTGATGCGTCCGTGCAGTGTTCCGGGGAATGCCTTCAGCGTAACAGAGTTCGCGGAGGGCGTCTTTGGGAAAATGCTACTGCTGCAGGGGGGAGAGCGGTGGGAACTCCAGGCCCCAGCAGCCAAAGGATCGGGCCGCCGGGGAGTTGCGGGCTAGGCTGCGCGACGCACCGGGGTGAGCAGAATCTCTTCCTCGGGTTCAGATGCGACGTTCATGGGGATGGTGTCCTTGAAGCGGTCCAGCACCTCATTGGTGGTGTCCTGCAGGCGGGTGTTGGGCTTGTGGAGCTTGCGTGTGGCCTTGGAGGCGAGCTGACAGAGCTTGTAGCGATTGGTGACGTGGGTGAGTGCTCCAAAGATAAGGTCTGAGCGCATAATCTCTTTCTCCTTGCGTTGCGAGACATCGGGGCGTCTGGAAGTGCGGTGCGCCCTGTTGTGGAGATATCTCGAGGTTCACGGTGGATGTGGCTTCGTGGTGAACCGGGTTATTCGTTAGACGCTTCCGGGGCTGGTGGAGATGCGTCGGTGATGCTGTGGATTGCTTGTGTTGCAAATGCCTAGTACAGAACGACTTGGCGGGTCCGGTAAGAATAGGTTGGGCCTCCCGCAGACAGCGAACTTCCTGGTGCGCGATTTGCGTGGTTTGCAGAGGAAGGCTTGCGAATAGGGATTAGAACTGAAGAGCAGCGAGGCTGCTCGTATGAGCCCAAGGCACCTTCTGCTAGCTGCTGGAGCCGTGTTCCCTACAACTTGGACGATACTGCCTGTAGGGGTAGCAGGTCAATCCTTTTTTCGGGACAGTCGCTAGCGTGGTTCCAAAAAACGGGATTTTTGAAGGTTTGTGCCAAAAGGGGAGGGATTTGGGTGCGTCCCGCTACGGCTACGCCCAGTAGCTGCGGTCGAGGGTGCGGTACTGGATGGCTTCGGCGATGTGCTTGACGGCGATGGCGGGGGCGGCTTCGAGGTCGGCGATGGTGCGGGCGACTTTGAGGATGCGGTCATGGGCGCGGGCGCTGAGGCCCTGTTGCTGCATGGCGCGTTCGAGGAGGCGCTCAGCGTCGGAGGAGAGCTCGCAGAAGGTGCGGATCTGCTGGGTGGTCATGTGGGCGTTGGAGAAGATGCGGGCCTTGCGCTGGGATTTCAATGCAGGCCTTACCCCACCCTGCCCGCCAGATGCGGCGGGTGAGGATGGGGCACCCCCATATTCGAGGAAGCGGGCATGCTGGCGTTCGCGGGCGGCGAGGACGCGGGTGCGGATCTCGGGGGAGCCCTCGGCGGCGCTGCCTCCGCGCAGCTCCTTGTACTGCACGGCGGGGACTTCGATGTGGATGTCGATGCGGTCGAGCAGCGGGCCGGAGACCTTGGAGACATAACGCTGGATCATGGGCGGGGTGCAGGTGCAGCGCTCACTCTTGTCGTTGAAGTAGCCGCAGGGGCAGGGGTTCATGGCGGCGGCGAGCATGAACCGGGCGGGGAAGCTGAGGCTCATGGCGGCGCGGGCGATGGTGACCGTGCCGTCTTCGAGCGGCTGGCGGAGGACCTCAAGGACGTTGCGGGGGAACTCGGGGAGTTCGTCGAGGAAGAGTAGACCGTTGTGGGCGAGGGAGACTTCGCCGGGACGCGGGACCATGCCACCGCCGATGAGGCCGGCGTCGGAGATGGTGTGGTGGGGCGAGCGGAAGGGCCGGTGCGTGACCAGGCCAGCGTCCTTGTCGAGGACGCCGGCGACGGAGTGGATCTTGGTGGTTTCGAGGGCCTCCTCAAAGCGCAGCGGAGCGAGGATGGAGGGCAGGCGCTTGGCGAGCATGGTCTTGCCGGAGCCGGGCGGGCCGATCATGAGGATGTTGTGGCCGCCGGCGGCGGCGACCTCGAGAGCGCGTTTGGCAACGTGCTGGCCGCGAACGTCGCGGAAGTCAGCCTGATACTCGGCGGCTTCACTGAGCAGGGCGTGGCTGTCTACGTGGAGCGGCTGGGCGAAGATGTTGCCTTGGTGGTCGACGGAGTTGAGCAGCTCGCGGACCTCCAGCAGGGAGCGGACGGGATAGACGTTGACGCCTTCGACGACGGCAGCCTCGCGGGCGTTGGCGGCGGGGATGACGAGGTTGCGGATGCCGGCGGCGCGGGCGGCGATGGCGATGGGCAGCATCCCCTGCACAGCGCGGAGTGAGCCGTCGAGGCCGAGCTCGCCGACGAGGACGAAGCCGGCGATGTCCTTGATGGCGAGGCCGCCGTAGGCACCGAGGATGGCGATGGCGATGGCGAGATCGAAGCCGGAACCTTCTTTTTTGAGGTCGGCAGGTGCGAGGTTGATGGTAATGCGGGTGGGCGGCAGGTCGAAGCCGGAGTTCTTGATGGCAGAGCGGACGCGGTCGCGGGACTCGCGCACGGCGGCGTCCGGGAGGCCGACGGTGGCGAAGACCTCTTTCTCCAGGACGACGCCGGAGAAGTCGACCTCGACATCGATGATGTGGGCGTCGATGCCGTAGACTGCCGCGCTGCGCGCCTTGTAGAGCATGTGCCTGGCTGTGTCCTTGAGGCCGAAGGTGCGCCAAGTGTAGCATCCCGGTGAAGGCGGAAGGGGGTGGAGTATGGCAACGCGTACGGCGGCCACGGCGAAGAAGGCGGCGGCGGTGAAGAAAGCTATCACGAAGAAGCCTGTCGCGAAGACGGCGGGTTCCGCGATGTATCGCAGGCTGGCGCTGGCGTTGCCAGATGCGATTGAGGCGTCGCACATGGGCGCTGCCGACTTTCGTATCGATCTTGCGGGACAGCGGCGGATCTTCGCTACGCTGGCCTATGAGAGCAAGGGGCTGGGAACGCTGGTGCTGGATCCGGAGCAGCAGGCTGCGTTTCTCGAAGAGGCACCGGAGTACTTCTCTGCCGTGCCGGGAGGATGGGGTCGCGGGGGTGCGACGCTGGTGCGTCTGGATGCGCCGGAGAGTGTGCTGGCCGGTGGGCTAGAGACGGCGCATCGCCACACGCTGCGCATGATGCAGGCGAAGAAGAGCAGTTCGAAGGCGAAGACCAGACCATAGTGCCTACAATTGAGACAGGTACGGCGATGAATACAAGTCTGTTTGAGTTGTTCAAGATCGGGATTGGGCCTTCGAGCTCACATACGGTAGGACCGATGCGGGCGGCGCTGCGGTTTGTGCGGGAGCTTGGGGCGCACCGAGAGTTTGGCGCATCCATTACGGTTGACCTCTATGGGTCGCTGGCGCTGACGGGGATGGGCCATGCGACCGATCGTGCGGTGATGATGGGGCTGCTGGAGGAGTCGCCCGATACGGTGGACCTAGAGCGAATTGAGGGAAGGATCGAGAAGCTTCGTGGGACGAGGATGCTCAAGCTGCTTGGGGCCTATGCCGTAAGTTTCGATCCGGCGGTGGACCTCCGATTCCACCGAGATCAGATGTATCCGGACGCCGGTGTGGTGACGCATCCGAACGGGATGCGGTTCCGTTCGCTCGATGCCGATGGGAATGTTCTGTTCTCGCAGGTGTACTACTCCGTGGGCGGCGGCTTCATCTTGTCAGCGGAAGAGCTCGCTGCGGGCAGCGCAGGGACAAAGAAGCGCGAGGTTCCGTATCCGTTTTCGAGTGCGGAGGAGTTGCTGCGGTTGAGCAGAGCGCATGGGATGACTATCGCAGAGATGATCCTTGCGAATGAGGTGGCGCTGTTGTCCGATCCGACGATTGTGCGGCGGATTGACAGGATTGTGAGCCCAGAGCGGCCGGGCAATGTGCGGACGCTCGCTATTGATTCGATGACGCCGGAGCAGCGGGTGACGGCGGCGATCCTGACGTTGTGGCAATCGATGTCAGACTGCATTGCTCGCGGGATTGCGACGGAGGGGACGCTGCCCGGCGGGCTGAATGTCCGGCGGCGCGCTCCTGGGCTGGCGCGGCGGCTGGCGAAGATGGATGAGACTGGTGCGGTGCGCGATCCACTGGCGCCGCTGGACAGCGTGACGCTGGTGGCGATGGCGGTGAATGAGGAGAACGCGGCGGGGGGCCGCGTTGTGACGGCTCCGACGAACGGCGCGGCGGGCGTGGTGCCGGCGATTGCATACTACTGGGTGCATCATGCTTCGGGCGGGCTGAGCGATGCCGAGAGAGAGGCGGGGTTGCTGCGATATTTCCTGACGGCGGCGGCGATTGGGATTCTGTACAAGGAGAACGCTTCAATCAGCGGTGCCGAGGTGGGTTGCCAGGGCGAGGTGGGTGTGGCGTGTTCGATGGCGGCGGGTGGGTTGGTGGCCGCGTTGGGCGGCGATGCGCTGGCGGTGGAGTCTGCCGCAGAGATCGCGATGGAGCACAACCTGGGCATGACGTGCGATCCAATTGGAGGGCTGGTGCAGATTCCCTGCATTGAACGCAACGGCATGGGCGCGGTGAAGGCGGTGAATGCCGCACGCCTGGCGATGAATGACCAGGGCGTTCACAAGGTGTCGCTCGACCAGGTAATTGAGACGATGTATCGCACAGGGATGGATATGCAGTCGCGGTATAAGGAGACGAGTTTGGCGGGACTGGCGCTGAATATTATTGAGTGCTAATCATGCGAGCGAATGGCGTACATGAAATGCAAAGGCAAGTGCAACTACGAATACAAGGGTTGCTTCCGACTTCGCTCAGGACGGGCTTCTCTACTTCGCATCGCGATGGAGTTGCGATGCTTTGGTCGAGATGACGGTCGTTGGTATGCAGTGAGCGACGAGCCGTGAGCTTTCGAGCTGCGAGTGAGAGACTTTGTTGCAGAGAGCGACACAATGATGAGAGCGAAGAAGAAAATTCGAGGCTCAAAATTCGTTGCGGGATGTGTTTTTTTTCTTGACTCTTACGCGCGGGAAAACTATACCTTCATCAGTTGCTTCATGCATGTGAACGCAACGTCGATGGCAACATCGATTGGGAGCGCAGGCAAACGCAACCAAGGCAAAGCATCACAGTAATGGCAACACACTCAGGGAGCGCACATGATGCGTTCCCTGAGGTGTTTAACCGCACAGTGTTCATGCGGGTTTCGCGAGCAGCGCAATGCACTATGCTGATTGCATGACGCGACGGCGATGGATTGCGGACACATGGAGCGAGACGACGGCGACGCTGAAGGGCGAGCAGGCCGCACACCTGGCTCGGGTGCTGCGAGCGCAGCCCGGACAGGTCTTCGATGTGGTGGCGAACGGATTTTTGCACAGGGCCGAGATCGTCAGCGCTGACGAAGATGAGGTGGTCTTCACGCTGCACGAGGAGTTGGAGGCCGACGCCGCGCTGCCCGTGCATCTGCTGATGGCAGTGTTCAAGTTTGACCATCTGGAGTGGGGCATCGAGAAGGCGACCGAACTGGGCGTGGCGCGCATCACTCCCGTGATTGCGCGGCGGACGGAGAAGCATCTGGCGCAGGCCGCTGCGAAGCGTGTGGAGCGATGGCGCAGGATTGTGCGCGAGGCGGCGCAGCAGTCGCGGCGGAGTGATGTGCCTGTGGTGGACGATCCTGTCCCGTTACAGGACTCATTGGCGGTCGTGACGGCAGTGTCGAAGTTGCTGCTGGCGGAGACGGAGCAGGAGAATTCTTTACAGAGCCAGTTGGCCAGTGTGCCAGTTGACCAGTTGGCCAGTGTTGCGCTGGCGATTGGGCCGGAGGGTGGATGGGCTCCCGATGAGATGGTGCTGTTTGCTGCGGCGGGGTGGACGAGCGTGACGCTGGGGCCGAGGATTCTGCGGGCGGAGACGGCGGCGATTGCGGCGCTGGCGGTGTGTGCGGCGATGATGTGAGATTGCGGTGCCTTCAGCAAGAGGCACCCCACCCTGCCGCGCGGTGATGCTGCGCGGCGAGGATGGGGCACCCAGATCGTCGCTTAGCTGAACATCTCCTTGACCTTGCTGAAGAGGCCGCGGGAGAGCGGGGTGTTCTCGACTGTGATGGTCTCGGCGAGTTGCTTCATCAGGTCTTTCTGTTGTTTGGAGAGCTTGGCTGGGGTTTGGATGCGGACCTCAACGATGAGGTCGCCCTTGCCGTGGGAGTTGAGGTGCGGCACGCCCTTGCCGCGGAGCTTGAACTCCTTGCCGCTCTGGGTGCCTTCGGGGACCTTGATGGTCTCCAGGCCTTCGAGGGTCTGGAGTTGCAGATCGGCACCGAGCGCGGCCTGCGGGAAGCTGATGGGGATGACGCAGTGCAGGTCATCGCCGTCGCGCTCAAAGAACTTGTGGGGCTTGACGTCGAGGACGACGTAGAGGTCGCCGGCTGGACCCGAGAAGCGGCCTGCTTCCCCCTCGCCGGAGTAGCGGATGCGAGTTTCCTGCTCGACGCCGGCAGGAACCTTGACGAGTATCTTGTGCTCGCGAGTGATGCGGGAGTCGCCGCGGCAGGTGGTGCAGGGCGTGCGGATGATGGTGCCGGTGCCGCTGCATACCGGGCAGGTGCGTGCTACAGAGAAGAAGCCCTGCTGGGAGCGGACCTGGCCGCGGCCGCCGCACTGCTGACAGGTCTCAGGCTGTTTGCCGCTGGCCGAGCCGGTGCCGCGGCAGTCTGTGCAGGCTTCGGCGCGGCGGATGGAGATCTCGCGCTCGACGCCGAAGACGGCTTCCTCGAAGGTGAGCTGCATGTCGTACTTGAGGTCGCGGCCACGCTGCTGGCGGGTGGCTCGGCGGTTGCTGCCGCCCATGTTGAACATCTCGCCGAAGAGGTCGCCGAAGATGTCGCTGAGGTCGCCCTGTCCCTGGAAGGGACTGCCGCCGCCGTTGCCGCCGCTGAAGGCAGCGTGTCCGTAACGGTCGTAGGCGGCGCGCTTGTCGGGGTCAGAGAGGACGCTGTAGGCCTCGCTACAGGCCTTGAACTGCTCCTCGGCCTCGGGGTTGTTGGGGTTGCGGTCGGGGTGATACTGCATGGCGAGCTTGCGATACGCGGTCTTGATCTCGCCGTCGGAGGCGGTGCGTTCGACGCTCAGCAGTTCGTAGTAGTCGGTCTTCATGGTAGTAGGCATTCAGAATATATCCGTAGGCAGTGGTGCCAGCTCAGAAGAGACGCAGATTCCCTTCAGGAATGACAAACAATGGATGTTGTGACGTCGAGTGCAGTCGACTACTCGCTGGTCTGGGCGGAGTTGCTGGCGATGCGGACCAGGGCCGGGCGGAGAAGTTTGTCGCGGAGTATGTAGCCGCGGCGGATCTCCTCCAGAACCTGGTGGTCCGGGTGTTCGAGGGTTTCGATGCTGCCGAGGGCCTCGTGGATTCGGGGGTCGAACTGCTCGCCGATGGTAGCGACGGGTTGGACGCTGAGCGAGCGCAGGGCCTCATCCATCTGCTTGAGGATGAGTTGGACGCCGGCGCGGAGTTGCTCGATGGTGGATTCAGAGTTGAGCGCGAGGCCGAAGTTGTCCATGACGCCGAGGAAGGGCTCGACGGCGGACTGGGTGGCGCGGTCGCGAGCGTCCTGGCGCTCCTTGATCTCGCGCTTGCGGGCGTTGTCGAACTCGGCCTGCAGGCGGGCGAGGCGGTCTTGAAGCTGGTCACGCTCGCCGCGGAGCTGTTCGAGCTCGTTCTGGTGCGCTTCCGTGCCGGCTTCCAGGTCGACTTGCTCAGTGCCGGGTTCGTTCTGTTCGAGTTGCTCGGTGTTCATGGTGATGTCCTTTATGGAATTTTATGTGGAGAGGGCCGCAGAGTTGCTGTTATCCATTCGATGCAGAAGCTGGGCGACGTAGCCGACGGCGGCGATAGCGCTCTGGTAGTTCATACGTTTGGGGCCGAGGATGGCGACCGCGCTGTCGCCGGAGACCCGCGCGGGGGCAGCGATGAGGACCAGACCGGCCATGCCGGGGTGTTGCTGCTCCAGGTCGAAGACGACGCGGACGGAGTCGCGGGAGGCGTCGACGTATGCGTTCAGGAGTTCGATCAGGCGCTGCTTTTCTTCGAGCGCGGCGAGCATGGAGCGGAGGCGGTCGCGGTCTCCTGGAAGAGCGATGAGGTTGGCCATACCATCAATGAAGACAGCGGGGCCTATGGCCGCACCGCCGGCGGGAATGGTGTGTGCCCAGAGGTTGACGGCGTCTGTGAGCTGCTGGTAGGCGCTGCGCTCCTGTGCGATACGGCGGGCAAGCTCGTCGCGGACGCGGTCGATGTTCCAGCCGCGGAAGTGCTGGTTGAGGAAGTTGGCCGCGGTCTCCAACTGCACGCTGGAGAGCTCGGCATCGAGGCTAAGGACGCGGTCGCGGACCATGCCGCTGTGGGTGACGACGACGGCAAGGACGCGGCGCGGCGCGAGCCGGCTGAAGTGAATGTGTTCCAGCATGTCTGTGGCGGAGGCGGCTCCGATGGCCAGGCCGACGCCGGAAGAGAGTGCAGCGAGCACGTGCGAGGTGCGTTCGAGCAGTGCAGAGGCACCGGCGATGCCAGCGAAGCTAGTATCGATGTGGGATTGCAGGGCGGTGCGCGGGTTGGACGTGAGCGGATTGTCCGTGAGGTTGGCGACGTACAGGCGGAAGGCCTCTGCAGATGGGACGCGGCCGGCGGAGGTGTGAGGCTGGTCGAGCAGGCCGGCCTCGGCGAGTTCGGCCATCTCATTGCGGATGGTGGCGGAGCTAAGTGAGCTCGCAAAGGCAGTATGCGCCAGGGTTCCGGAGCTGACGGGTTCGCCGGTGGCGATGTAGCTCTCTACGATGGCGGTGAGAATCTCGCGCTGGCGGGTTGTGATGGGCTTGGCCATATGCCTTCTACCAGTTTAGACGGTCGCACGGAAGTAAGTGCAAAGACGAACGCAATGGACGCTATGGAAAGACGCAAAGGTCGCGATGGAGATGAGTGCGTCCTACGAAAGTCAGGAGATTTCGAGGATGTCCTCGAAGTTGGCGGAGATCTGGTGGGCGCGGTCGGCGACCTTTTGGGCGATGGCGGCGAACTCGCGGCCGCGGGCGGTAGCGTCTCCGGCGAGCGCGGCGGGCAGTCCGCGGTCGCCACCCTCGCGCACCTGGGGGTCGAGATCGATGGCGCCTAGGAAGGGCAGCTTGTATTGTTTGGCGGTCTGCGCGGTGGCCCCGGCTCCGAAGACGTCGATGACGGTGCCGTCGGGCAGTGTCATCTGGCTCATGTTTTCGATCAGGCCGAGGACCTCGACGTTGACCTGGTGGAACATCTCGAGGGCCTTGCGGGCGTCCTGCAGTGCGACGCTGGAGCCTGTAGAGACAACGACCGCGCCGGTGAGCGGGACGGTCTGGACCAGTGAGATGACGACGTCGCCGGTGCCAGGAGGCAGATCGACGATGAGGAAGTCGAGCTCGCCCCAGACAACCTGTTGCAGGAACTGGCGGATGATCTGGTGGAGCATAGGTCCGCGCATCACCATGGGCTTGTCGCCGGGCGAGATAAGACCGATGGAGATGAACTTCACGCCGTGCGCGGTGAGCGGCTCAATCCTGTTGCCGTCGAGGATGTTGGGCTGGCGCGTGGCACCGAGCATGGTGGGGACGTTGGGGCCGTAGATATCGGCGTCGATCAGGCCGACGCGGTGGCCGAGCCTGGCGAGTGACACTGCGAGGTTCACCGCAACAGTGGTCTTGCCGACTCCGCCCTTGCCGCTGCCGACGGCGACGATGTGCTGGATGCCGGGGAGCGGCTGCGGGCCTTGGGGGGTTGCATGTGCGTGCGATGCCATTGTGGTGCCTTTCAGACATGCCACTCGGGGGTAAGGGTGGCGCGGAGTTTCTTTTTGCGGAGGATTTCGGGGGAGCGGAGCTCACGGCGGCGGCCTGCATCGTCGAAGCGGCGCTTCTGGTAGTCGGTCTCGGGGACAATCTGCGGCAGCTTGACGCGTTCACCCTGCTTGTCCACGGCGACGAAGGTGAGATAGGCGGAGGCGACATGGCGGAGCGTCTGGGCGAAGACGTCTTCCACCATGGCTTTGACGCCGACCTCCATGGAGGTGTTGAAGGCGCGGTTGACGCTGGCTTTGAGGATGAGGATGTCGCCGACTTTGACGGGGGCGACGAAGTCGATGTGGTCCATGGAGACGGTGATGGAGATGGCGCGGGAGTGGCGGCAGGCGGCCATGGCTGCGCAGAGGTCAATGAACTGCATGAGGCGGCCACCGAAGAGGTTGCCGAGCGGGTTGGCGTCACCGGGGAAGATGATCTCGGCGCGCTCGGACTGCGAGAAGGAGACGGGGCGCGAGTGCGGGCTTTCAGACATAACTCCATTCTAGAAGCAAAGGCGAACGCGGAGGTGCGCGGAGGAAAGGCAAGTACGATGGAGCCATGGACAAGATTGCGATGTTGACGGAGATACTGCGCCAGAACCCAGGCGATGCATTTGCCCGCTATGGGCTGGCAATGGCGTATGCGGCAGCGGGAGACTCGGAGGCCGCGCTGCGGGAATTTGCGGAGACGATTGCACGGAGCCCGGAGTATGTGCCGGCGTACCAGATGTCTGCGCAGGAGTTGCTGAAGGCAGGACGCAGCGACGCGGCGAAGGCGCGGCTACAGGCGGGGCTGGCGGTGTGTGAACGCACAGGGAATGCGCATGCGGCGAGCGAGATGGGCGCGATGCTGGACGAGATTGGCTAGAGCACTTTCCCTGTGGGTGTAGTCCAGGGCCTCGACTTCAATGGGCGTTTTCTCAAATGAAAACGCCACTGCACGGCTCTCTCGGGATACCCATCAACAGGGAAAATGCTCTAGTAGCCGCGGGCGAGAAGGTAGCCCGCAGTGAGCCAGTCTTCGCTCCGGCGGGTAAGTTGCGCGGCGTACTTCGCGAGGACGTCTGTCTCAATGTTGAGGCGGGTGCCTGGGCTGAGGTGGCGCAGGTTCGTCGACTGGTAGGTGTGCGGGATGATGGCAATCTCGATGCGCGGGAGGTCGGGCTGGTCGACGTTGATGCGGGCGATGGTGAGGCTGATGCCATCCAGCGTGATGGAACCCTGCGGGATGACGTGGGCGGCGAGTTCGCGAGGCAACTGCACGGTGAGGCGCCAGTCGGTGGTGCTGAGCGCCGGATGCAGCGGAACGAGCGAGATGAGGTTTGCGGTGGCGTCCACGTGGCCCTGCACGACGTGGCCGCCTAGCGGAGCTCCGGCGGGCGTGGGCAGCTCCAGGTTGACGGTGGTTCCGGCCGCGAGCGAGCCGAGCGTGGTGCGGGCGAGGGTTTCAGCGGCGAGGTCGGCGGCGAAGTGATTCGGATCCTCCACAGGAAGCGCGGTGAGGCAGACGCCGTTGACGGCGATGCTGTCGCCGCTCCGCCAGCGTCCGGCCAGCTTGGGGGCGGCGAGCGTGAGCCGCGTGGCTCCGGTGGTGCGCGCGAGCGAGACGACGGTTCCGGTGGCTTCGATGAGGCCGGTAAACATAAGAACAGGGTACAGCTTCCATGGCGCGGAGTTCAGTCTATGTTGAGCCACGGATCGTGGAGATAGCCGGAGATGCGGATGTCTTCCAACGTGGAGTTATCTGCGTGGGGTATCTCCGTGCGCTGAAGAGATGTGAGCCGCTCTTGCAGCCCATAAGGCGATTGCAAGCCTTTAGCGAACGGAACCCCATCCAGACCAAGTTCGAACTCGGCGAAATAGAGAGTGACGCGGTCGACCAGAGCCGACTCCAGGAATGCAGCGTTGAGGGATGAGCCAGCTTCTACAAGGACACTGCGGATGTCTCGATGATGCAATGCAGAAAGCGCAGCAGTAAGGTCGATCTGCCCGGGAGCGGATTCCGGCAGGCGTTGTATCTGGGCACGCTGCAGCCGCTGGAGAGATTCTGCTTGACTGGATGCGTGCTCTGAGGTGAAGAGCAGCAAATCCTCTGTAACGGAAGCTGCCACCTGAGCATCGAACGGCGTTCGCAGGTTGCTGTCGAGAATTACTCGTAGAAGTGGGCGGCGACGCGGAAGTCCTGTGCGGTCCGTGAGCGCCGGGTTGTCGGCCAGGATTGTTCCAATGCCGGTAAGGATTGCGTCGGACGCATGACGCAGAGTCTGAACATCCATGCGTGCTGCCGGGCCGGTGATCCAGACCGGCTCTCTCCGCGACCGATTTGCTGGTGCGATCATTCCGTCCAATGAAACCGCCGCCTTCAAGGTGATGAAGGGTCTTCCGTGCTGAATTGAAAACGCAAACGCATCGTTGAGACGGCGAGCTTGCATGGCGAGAGCAGAGGCAGGATCGGCGAGCTCAACGGCAACACCGGCGGCGCGAAGTTTTGCGAGGCCCTGGCCGCGCACCAGCGGGTTGGGGTCGACGGTGGCGACGACGCAGCGCGAGATTCGGGCGGCGATGAGCGCGTCGGCGCAGGGGCCGGTGCGGCCGTGGTGTGCGCAGGGCTCCAGCGTGACGTAAGCGGTTGCGCCTTGCACGTTATGGCCGAGTGCCGCTGCTTGCTTGAGGGCTGCGATCTCAGCGTGGTCGCGGGCGTCGAAGTGATGCGCGCCTTCGCCGAGGACCGATTCGCCGTTGGCGAGGACGCAGCCGACGGTCGGATTCGGCGAGGCGAGGCCGACGGCGGCCCGCGCCAGATCTAGCGCTCGCGAGAGAAGGCGGTGGTCGCGGTCCGGGTCCGGCGGCAGGAGAGACATGCAGACCCAGCATAGCGGCTGGCCAAGGTCAGGTGCGCGAGTTCCTGACGAGTGGGCGGCGATTGGAACTCCGCGTTGTAGACCGGCGTCGCTTCCAGGGCGTCGCAGCGCGGTGCCGGAGCGGCGTGTCCGAAGGAAAAGAGCAGGGCAAAGAAGGCCGCGAACATCTGGTGCATGGCGCTCTCCTCGACGACGCTGGGGTGAAGCCCGGAGTGCTGCTCTGGCGCGGGCTCCATCCACATCATCGGCAATGGAGAGCGAAGACGTGATACCCCTTTGGTGTCAATTTGAGCCAGGAGGGGCGCGTCAGCCGAGCAGTGAGTCGACGAAGGCGGCGGGATCGAAGGCCAGGATGTCTTCCAGCTTTTCGCCGACGCCGGCGAAGCGGACCGGCAGGCCCAGCTCATGCGCGATGGCGACGACGATGCCTCCCTTGGCGCTGCCGTCGAGCTTGGTGAGCACGATGCCGGTGACGTGCGCGGCCTCCGTGAAGAGCCGCGCCTGCTGCAGGCCGTTCTGACCGGTGGTGGCGTCGATGACCAACAGGGTCTGGTGCGGCGCGCCGGGAACCAGTCGTTCGCAGGTGCGGCGCATCTTGTCCAGCTCCTTCATCAGGTCTGCCTTGGTGTGCAGGCGGCCGGCGGTGTCGACGATGAGGACGCCGATGCCGCGCGCTTTGGCGGCGGTGAGTGCGTCAAAGAGCGCGGCGGAGGGGTCGCCGCCCTGGCGGGTCTTGATCAGGTCTACGCCGGAGCGCTCCGCCCAGACGGCAAGCTGTTCGATGGCGGCGGCGCGGAAGGTGTCGGCGGCGCAGAGCAGAACGGTTCTGCCTTCCGAATGCCCTGGTGCTTCGCGGCGGTAGAGCGCAGAGAGCTTGCCGCTGGTGGTGGTCTTGCCGGTGCCGTTCACGCCGACCATCATGATGACCTCGGGCGGCGCTGAGGGAGGCAAGAGCGGCGCGTCGACCTCCGTCAGGATGCGGAGCAACTCGGCCTTGAGGAGCGATTTCAACTCGGCTCCGGTGGCGATGCCCTTGCGGAGGGCGCGCTCGCGCAGGGTGGTGAGGATGGCGTCCGTGGTCGGGCCGCCGATGTCCGCGGCGAGCAGGGCGAGTTCCAGCTCGTCGAGCGAGCGGTCATCGACCTCGCGGGTGAGCGCGGCGATGGAGTTGAAGGACTCGCGGGTGCGGGTGACCGCCTGCTTCATGCGGTCGAGGAGAGAGAAGGCCATCGGTTCCAGTCTAGCCGAGGCGTAATTCCGGCTCTTGCAGTGCTGGGTGCCCCCTCCCCCCTGTTTTCCCGCAAAGTTTGCAGAAATAAGGACTTAGCGGTGGACCCTGGTTTTTGAGGGGGCTCGGCCGCAGGGCGTAACCCCTTTGTTTTGTGTGCCTCTGGAAATGTAGTCGTTGAGCTCGCGAGAGATTTGCTCGGTAAGCCGTACCACCAGGAGAGCCTAAAGAAGCGCCAGCTTCGCAGGGCCGCCGACATCATCGGTCTGCCGGAAGGGATTGGTTGGCATACGTTTCGCCACACCTATCGTTCATGGCTCGATGAGACCGGCGCTCCGATGAAGGTGCAGCAGGAGTTGATGCGTCACGCCTCTATTCAGACCACGATGAATGTCTACCTGACCCTGCCGGTGGGTATTGAGGCCAAGGCGCTACGCACTGTTCTGCTCGTACATGGAGGGCCATGGTATCGCGATCGCTGGGGGTTTGATCCGGTTGTTCAGTGGCTTGCGAACCGGGGCTATGCCGTGCTGCAGGTAAACTTTCGTGGTTCTTCCGGCTATGGCAAAGCGTTCCTCAATGCGGGTAACCGCCAGTGGGCAGGCACGATGCGGACGGACCTGCTGGACGCCAGACAGTGGGCTATTTCCGAAGGCCTTGCCGATCCGCAACGGTGCGCAATCCTGGGCGCGAGCTATGGAGGCTACGCCGTGCTCACGGCGCTCGCGTGGAGCCCCGATGCGTTTCAGTGCGGCATCGATATCGTCGGTCCGTCCGATCTGACGACGTTTATGG
>Ga0302319_10010249_pt1 | contig 17904 bp, 14 predicted proteins | sample Bog_T0_2_FD_203319 | JGI IMG/M metagenome (GOLD analysis project Ga0302319, IMG submission 203319) | Peat permafrost microbial communities from Stordalen Mire near Abisko, Sweden - Bog_T0_2 | ecosystem: Environmental > Terrestrial > Soil > Wetlands > Peat | place: Sweden: Abisko, Stordalen Mire...
AGTTTGGAGTGAGTTCATCTTGGGGGATGGAATGGAGAACCAAAGCTGTAGTTGAGGTGGTTCCGGGCTGCCCCATCGAGCGCGAAGCAGGAAAGATCGAGCGAACAGGTGAGCGCTCCCCCTGTTGCCTTTGGATTCTCAATTGCAGAAACCAATGCGCAGGTCGCGAACCTGCATCCGCGAATCGAAACCTCCGAGGTTCTACACCATGTCGCGAAGATAAAAGCTGGCCGCAATGCGGTCGTGCGTTCCGAGCGAAGGGCTACTAGCAGTCTGCCCTTCGTTCCCGGCACGGTCGAGATGACGAGCGTATCCGCCGAACAAGGAGATGCCGTCGCTCCGGATTGAATGCTCAGACTGAAAACGCAACCGTACCAAGCTCTGCACAGCGGGAGAACAAAATCGCTTTACATTATTTTTACAAGTAGATTACATGTTTTTACGGCTCCCGATTCCGAGATGTGTCAGATTGTCTGGAGGAGTGTTGAACAAGGATTTGCAAGCGGCGACAAGCACTCTACACCAAGCTGAAGAGCCGCAGGAAACATGCAAGGACGAGATCGGAAGGAGCCTAACGGTGAGCTTACTTGCAACCGATAAACCGATGGATGTGAAGCGCAGTCGGAGTGGCCTCGAAAAAGGGGCTGTGACTCCGAAAGCTGTTTTGGAAGAGTTGTTCTCACTGCTTGAAGAATATGGGCCCTCCTGGTACACCGAAGAACATCGCGATCGGGCTGTGTCAGCGCTGTTGACACCGGAATCGCGAAGTGTCTTCAACGCACACCGTCTGGGTATAACTAACTGATGGATCTTATTTAGACAGAGCTGGGAAGCCCTCGATTGTCGGTCTGCGGCCAACCTGTTCCGGTTGAGTGGCAGCAAACCGTTTTCGACTTGGCCCCATGTCTGGCTCGATGCGCAATCAATACGGCTTTTGTACATCCCCCCGACTAATCCGGTTGGAACCGGTATCCGATCCCCGAAACAGTAACGATCATTTCAGGGTCCCTGGGGCCGCGCTTCAGTTTCTGACGAAGACTGGCGACGTGCATATCGACTGTGCGCGTAAGTGTGCCGGCTTTCTGTCCCCACACTTCTCGCAACAACTCGTCCCGCGACAGTGTGACCCCTTGATGCTCAGCGAAGTAACAGAACAAATGGAACTCTCGCGCAGTGAGATTGACGGGCTTGTTGTCCATTGTCACCTGAGTCTTCCGAACATCAAGCACAATGGTTCCAAATCGATAGATTTCGTCTCCGGTGAGATTGGGGTTACTTGGCTTGCTGGTTGACCGGCGAAGAATGGCCTCAATACGCGCCATGAGTTCAAGGGTGTCGAAGGGCTTGGTGACATAGTCGTCCGCTCCCAGTTTGAGACCCACCACCTTATCGACAGTCTGGCTGCGGGCAGTGAGCAAGAGAACAGGAGTGGCCAGCCCGGCGCGACGAATGGCCGTGCAGATGTCAAGTCCGCTACGGAAGGGCAACATAATGTCGAGAATGATGAGGTCGAATGGGAGGTGGGTGGCCTTCTCCAGGCCAGTCCGGCCCTCTGATGCGAAATCAACTACGTATCCTTCGCTGCGCAGACGGTCACCGAGGGTCAAGCACAGCTCCTGTTCGTCTTCGACAATCAGAATGCTCTCATTCATGGGCGGGACAACGGAGCCGACCGGGGAGTTAACTGCGCCGACTGAAGGTCCTCTCCTTTCGCAACTTGCAAGTGCAAAGTAAATGTACTGCCGGCATTGAGTTCGCTGACGACGGAGAGTCTTCCACCCATCGCTTCCGCGATTCTCTTTGCGAGTGACAACCCAAGGCCGGTTCCATGAATCTGGGCCTCTGTGACACTCGGGCTGCGAAAGAATGGGTCGAAGATCCGTGCGATCTCCGCGGGCTCGATTCCGATGCCTCGATCCGTCACCGATATCCTGACTTCTGTTGCAAGGCCATGTCCCGGGGGCGCGCTGAATGCGCGTATCAGAATTTGCCGGTGATCGCCGCTGTACTTGACCGCATTGCCGATCAGGTTCTCGAGGCACCTTGAAATGCCGGAAACTTCTCCCACAACAAACGGCAGATCAGGCTCAATCTGCCGGTCGATGGCGAAACCCGAGTTGTGAACGAGCCCTTCAGTGCTGTTCAGGACCGATTCAATGACAGGCGGGACCTGGAGGGGCTGCAGGACGTAGCGGTTCTTGCCCTCTTCCGTGGAGGCAAAGAGGAGAATCTCATCCACGAGCCTGCCCATGCTGCGGCTTTGTTTTTGCAGGATCGACCCGTATCTGCGCAAAGCGGCTTTCTCCTGAATGAGGCCGTCGGCGATGTTGTCTGCCGCCGAACTGATGACTGCGAGCGGTGTTCGCAACTCGTGCGAGACGGAAGCGACAAACTCCATCTGCAGGTTGGCCAACTCGATAGAGCTTAGCATTTGTGCTCTTTGAATTGCCCACACGGCCCCGCAGGACAGCAGAAAGGTAAAGCCGAGGATTCCGGCCAGTCTCAATGAGGAACGCCGCGAAGAGGCAACGAGGTTTGCGAGACGCTGGGAGGCATCTTGGTCATAAAGGCGCTTGACCTCGTTGAGGTCCTGGCGGACGAGCTCGAATGCGGGCACCCCTCCAGAAAGGTCGAGACTGACAGCTTCCTTTGTGCTCCCCTCGAGAATAGAGGCGAGCACCTCGTCGCGCACGTTGAGGTAATTGGTCCAATCCCGGGAGAGGCGGCTGCTGAGAGCAGATTCCGCAAGGGACTTTGCCTGGTGGCCGTACTCGGCGATCCCGTCTTTCACCCGCTGATCGGCATCGCGGGATTGGTCAGCATATTCGACCTGGAGGTTGCTGTCGGCGGTCGTCAAGGCGTAAAGCGTAGCGCGGCGAGTTTCCTGGGCGTAGTACTGCAATTCTCCGATCTGTTGCAGGCCGTGCACGGAACCAGAGTACATCTTCTGTGCCTCGGCGCTTGCGGCCTGCAGATCGCGTACGACAAAAACTCCGACAACAGCAACGCCAAGGCAAACCATGAAGAGCAGCAGGCGGGCATTGTGGCGCGAAGCGGCGCCAAGGAGGCGATCGAGGAAGGGGGGGGAAATGACCGAGCGCGAGGTCCCAAAAAGTTTGAATTGCCTATTCGGTTTCATTAACCACCTGGAGTTGCGTATGGAGTTTGTAGCCCTTGTCGGTGGGTAAGAGATTGTCGATGCGCACCATCTTTACTGAATCATCGACATCGCTCATGCGAAGGTAGCCGATAGCGCCGGGAACGTTGAACACAAACTTCTTGACACCCGAGGGCGTGGCAAGGAGCTTGGGCGACAACAAGATCTCGCCTGTGAAGAGGCCGCGGAGGAAGTGAGTCTTCAACTGGTCTTCATCCATGCCGCAGACGTCGCGAAGGATGGTCTTTCGCTCGGGATCTCCGGGTCCCCTCATGACCAGGGTGATGCGCCGGCCGTTTGCCCAGTGGCTGCGACCGCCAAGAAAGACCGTTCGTAACTCGGAGAAGGAAAGGTTATCCACTGGATTTGTGCGGTTCACAACAATGACTAAAGGCTCTGACGATCCGCCCAGCTGTTCCGGAGTCTCCCCGGCGAGAGACGCAGCCGCTCGTCCCGTGTGCGTTGGCGGCAACACAGTCAAAGCCAGGGTCATCAGAACAGCCGTCAGGCGGTGCATGCTCGTTGAATTCTCACTAAAACGTAAATCCCGCTTGCAGGGTCAGCCCGGAGACGCCCGGCTGGTTGCGCAAGTAGGTGTAGTCATATTGGAATTTCAGGGCAACGGATTCGCTGGCATCAAAACGAAGTCCTACGGAAGGGCCATGCCGCAGTCCAACGGCCGAAAACACCGGTTCATTGTTGGCGACATTCAAATACTGGTACCGAAAATACGGTCGGAAGGCAGCAAATCCCTTGGAAATCTGGGTGTAGAAACCGGGTGTGTTGAAGACATCGGAGCTGCCAAAGACAGCATGCCGATCGAGCACGGCTTCGTTCAGCCACTCGTACTTCGGCCGGATCAACACCGCGTAGGCGGCGAAAATGCTCTCTTCGATTTTCGGCAGGTTGGCCGGAACAAGGCGATCCCGATAGTAAGAAAATCCAGTCTGGAAGCCGCGAATCGCGTCGGGTTTGGCGAACAGGGCCAGGTTAATCGCTTTGCGGGTCTGGTCTGAAATCTCATTTTGGACCGGTTCATCGGTAAACAGATCTCTCGATTCGCGCCCATTTCCGATTTCCGCAACGTAGTGCAATCCCAGGGGACCGGACGGAACCAGGCCTGAAGCGGTTACGCCGACCGTGTGGATCGGCAGAATTCCCCCTTCGTCTTCGAATGCGAAAAGGAAGGGCCTGCCGGTGGTGGTTTGCAGCCAGGTGCTGTGGTGATATGCAGTGTTGTAATAGCCAATCGCCGTGTGTCCCCTGCCTGCGGAAATGTTCAGGTAGTCGTTGTAGGAGTATTGCAGGAGATAGCGTTCGACATCGACGCCGAAAGTGTTCTCCTCTCCCACCTGCACCCCGTAGAGGTTGTCGGGACCACCTTCGAAGACCACTTCTCCGAGGAACTTAAACTTCTCTGAAATATCCGATGTAATGAATAAATCCAGTTGGCCGAGCGAGAAGGATGTTGCGTCGCCCTTCTGTGTGTCTCCGTGCAACGAGACGTCTCCGAAGCCACGAATGCGCAGCAGTGTCTTGCTCAGGTCCATTCTGTCGGACATGGCGCTTTCTGGTTGTGCCTGTTCCTGTTCCTTGGGCGAAGCTGGAGTTGAAGCGGAAGGAGCGGATTCCGCGACAGCCGGCAGAGGCGGCGCCAGGACCGCCGCGGATGTTGGGGCTGCCGGCGGATTCGGCACTGTCGGAGAAGGCAGAGGGCTGGCGGCGACGACCAGCTGCTTCTCAGCCTCCAATTGCCGGACCCTCGCTTCCAACTGATCAACTCTCTTGAGCAGGAGTTCCATCGTTTGCCTGTCTGTGGCCCGCTGTCCGCGTGTCTGTTGCGCACAGAGCGCCGAACTGCAAAGCTGGAACAGCACGCTCGAAATCACGAGTTGGCGTACAAGTGTTCTGAAGAACGTACGCGATAGTGGCATTTGATTCTCCTTGCGCCATGGAAACAGCGCGGACATTGTCTTCCGGTGACAGGGAGCTATTCCCTGCCAGTGTAGTGCCGAGACTGGCTATCATATCGTGGATGCAGCAATAAAGATCGCGGCGCAAGGAAGCGAACCGAGGGTTGCCTCTTTGCAAGAGGTGCACCGGTGGTGGGATTGGATTTTGGAGATTGGGCCATTGGCCCCGGGGGCGGGACTTTGATGGGGACGCGGTCGACGGGAGCAGGCCGGTTGCGGACTCTGCTGCTCAAGCCAAGGTTTGATGGGGTCGGATTCTGGGAATGGCGAATCCGCAGGGATGAACGACATGCGAGCCCAAGGGGCCGGCTGGCCGAAGAGCCCTGTCGACATCAATACACGAGTCCCCAATGGCCGTACCATGCAGACCGGCAAGGTCAGCGGCCCGGCGGCAAGTTGAACACCGACCCAGGCAACAAGTCAGCAAAGACGCTAGAATTCATCCTCGCCGCCCAATTGCAGGAGCCTCTGAGGATCATTCACCACGACTGCCTCTCTGCGCGGCGTGACGAAGCCCTCTTCTCCCCATTTCGAAAGGAGGCGGCTGACGGTAAAAAGAGTGGTGCCGGTCATCTGGGCCAGTTCCTCACGAGAAAGCGATATCTCGATGCCAGCAGAAGACCGCTTCCCGACCTGCTTAAGCAGCCGGAGAAGGGCGAGAGCAACGCGCCTGGCAACTTTTTCGGTAGCCACTTCGCGAAACCGCTCTTCCAGTTCATTGAGGCGCCTGGACAGGATTTGGCTGATGTTCTGCCTTATCTGGGGGTAGTCCGCCATCAATTTCTGAAGTCTGGCATATTCCCAGACCAATGCCCTGCACTGCTCGATTGCACGGGCAGAGCAAGTGTGATTGCAGTTTGCAATATCGCCCGGTACCCCAACGGAATCACCCGATCCATTCATCCACAGGATAACTTCGTTTCCGTTTGGACTGAGTTGAGTACTCTTTACACTTCCCGATTGAAGCAGCACGAGGTTACGGACCGGCTGACCTTGCATAAAAAGGACTTCGTCACGCGCGAAGACTCGCATCTTCGCGCAGGAGGCGATCTCCTTGCACTCCCGTGGAGACAGACCTGTGAAGAGCGCGGAGGCGCAGAGGAGAACTACGCGCTCCGCAAGGTTGGAATCTTGTTTGGATAGCTCACCAGCATCCTGAACTTGAACAACCACTGCTGTTGTCGTCATGCACCCCCCATGACAACCGGGTCGAAATGCGTTCTTCGTGCCTCAAGCCCCTGAAGGCACGCTTCAAATTGAATGACTTTCGGCGGGGGGAAGTTCCACCGACGTCAGTCACTCGGCTAGCGCGGGCATCTACTCGCTGCGCTGAAAAGGAATGTGCTTGTCTGAGATGAGAGGAAGGGACCCAGGCAAACGGGAAAGCCAAGTCAGCAGCGATGAAAGTGTCAACAGATGAATGAGTAATTGTTTTTCGATTCGAAGTTATAACTACAGCATCTTGAGACTTAATGTCAATGATTTTTTGTGAACAGCGTGACTTTTGGTGTTTCTTCAGTTGATAGCACTGCATTCGCGGGGGAAAACTGTGATTTCCATCACTTTTATTTTGAAACCCTGTATGCCCGTTGACATTACTATCACGAGGCTCTGCATTGTTTGACTCAGAGCAAAGACACATTCCAGGAAGCAATAGAGCATTGAAAAGCTTTGGCAAACTGACTTGGGTTGGCGGAATGCTCAAACGTAAGTAATGTGCTACATGGGACATGGGTAACACGAAAGTAATAGCTGTGAGTGACGCCAGGTAACTCTTTAAAAGTTCGGGCTTTTGTCCAGAGAGAAGCAAAAGGCAGTTGATAACCACTTCAATGAGGTCCGAGGCGCATCCCCCGGCACCGGACCGAACAACTCTACCGGTGACCTGGATCGATCAACCCATCGGTTATTCAGCCGAAACGCTGCAAGGCCAACACGCCGTATAAGGAGGGTTAGAGCGGTGCGCAAAGGTCTCTATCTCTTCCTCGCTGTCGCTTTTTCGCTGGGGGTTCTAGCTCTTGTTGCTCATCACCCCTCCTCCAATTCGGGACAGTCGCGGCGCGTCCTCTATTGGGTTGACCCAATGCACCCCTCCTATCGGTCCGATAAACCCGGTACCGCCCCGGATTGCGGAATGGCACTGGAGCCGGTCTATGCGGAAGAGGCCAGCCACGGGTTGCTTCCACCCGAGGACCCTGTTGCCGGAACAACGCACATCGACCCAGCCACCCAGCAACTCTATGGAATCCGGCTCGCCAAGGTTGAAATGGGCGATGGACACGGCACGATCAGGGTCTTCGGCCGGGTAGCCGCCGACCAGACCCGGATTTACCGCGTCAATCTCGGCACGGATGGTTACGTGAAGGAGACTCACGATGACGCCGTGGGTAACCATGTCACGAAAGACCAGCATCTGGCCGTTGTCTACTCCCCGGAGTTCCTTTCCGTGGCGGGCGGTTATCTCTCCGCAAACGAGAGAACCCCGGGCGGGATGAACGCGTCGAAGGAAAACACAGCTCCATCTACCACGCTGGGCGCCACGAGCGCGCAGGCCAGGGCGGATCGTCTTCGCAACCTCGGGATGAGCGACTCGCAAATCATGGAAATCAGCATGGATCATAAGATCCCGGAGAATGTGTACGTCGTTTCGCCCACGGACGGCTTCATCCTCTCGAGAACCATCTCGCCCGGGCTTCGATTCGACAGGGGCATGGATTTGTACACCATAGCGGACCTGAGCCACGTGTGGATTCTGGCGGAAATCTTCGGCAGGGATGCAAGGGCGTTTCGCCCCGGTGCGACAGCCCGGGTAACTCTGCAAGACACGGGAGAGAGCTTCAAGGCCCGGGTGAGCGATGTGCTACCCGAAGTTGATCCTGCGACGCGGGTGCTGAATGTTCGCCTGGAAGTCGATAACCCTGGGTTCAAGCTCCGCCCCGACATGTTTGTAAATGTCGAACTGGCGACTTCCCTGCCGGCCGGGTTAACGGTCCCAGCGGACGCGGTTGTCGACTCAGGTTTGTCGAAGCGCGTTTATGTTGAGACATCGGCTGGTCATTTTGAAGCCCGCGAAGTTGAGACGGGGGAGCGCCTCAATGACCGAGTGGAGGTCGTGAAGGGATTGCGGGAGGGCGAGTCGGTGGTCGCAGCCGGGACCTTCCTGGTGGATTCGGAGAGCCGGTTGCAGGCAGTCTCCAATTCCGCAAGTTCAACACCGGCCGCTTCCCCGGGAAAGGCGGGCTCCGATCATGGTATGAACTGATTGATGCCGGCCTGGATGGCGGAGCGCAGCATCAGAGTTGCGGCAAGACCCTTTGAACGAACTCTACGCGGAAGGCAGGCAGGATGAGCCACCTGAGCGGAGGCTTGAAACGTGATCGACCGGATTATTGATTTTTCCGTTCGCAACAAGCTGCTCATCTTCCTGGCAGTTGCGATCGGTTGCGGGCTGGGGTGGTGGTCGATTGCGCATGCGCACCTGGATGCGATTCCAGATCTGGGCGATACTCAGGTAATTGTTCTCTCACGCTGGGATCGAAGCCCCGACCTCGTCGAAGCACAGATCACATATCCAATCGTCACCGCGATGCTGGGCGCTCCGCATGTGAAGGCGGTGCGCGGTGTCTCCGACTTTGGATACTCCTATGTATATGTGATCTACGATGACGGCACCGATCTTTACTGGGCGCGTTCGCGGACCCTGGAGTATATGGCCGGCGTGCTTTCGCGGCTGCCCGAGGGTGCGAAAACTGAGCTGGGGCCGGATGCAACAAGCCTTGGCTGGGTATTTCAATATGCATTGGTGGATACAACCGGCAAACATAGCCTGGCGGAGCTTCGCTCTTTCGAGGATTGGAAGCTGCGGTACCATCTCAGGTCGGTTCCCGGCGTGGCCGATGTGGCCCCAGTGGGTGGATACACACGGCAATACCAGGTGAACCTGGACCCAGGCCGGCTGCAGGGCTTTGGGATACCGATCTCCCAGGTTGTGAATGCCGTTCGCGACGGAAACAACGAAACGAGTGCGCGTTTACTTGACTTTGGCGGGACCGAGTACATGGTTCGCGGGCGAGGCTATGCAGCGTCGATCGAAGACTTCCAGAACATCGTGGTCGCCACTTCTCAAGATGGAACGCCAATTCGAGTGAAGGATCTGGGCGAAGTGACAGAAGGGCCAGACCTGCGACGTGGAATCACAGACCTGAACGGCGCCGGAGAAGTTGTCTCCGGCGTCGTGGTGATGCGCAGCGGAGAGAATGCGCTGGATGTGATCGATCGTGTAAAAGCGAAGTTGAAGGAGATCGAACCGAGCCTGCCTCAAGGCGTGAGCATCGTCCCAATCTACGATCGCTCCCAGTTGATTCATCGCACCATCAGCACGGCGCAGGAGACAATCCTTGAAGTTGTCGTGACGGTTGTACTCATCATTCTGGTTTTTCTATGGCATTTCCCCAGTGCAGCGGTGCCCCTTATCACCATGCCGGCAGCAGTGCTGCTTTCGTTCATACCGTTGCGCATGATGGGAATCGATATCAACGTCATGTCCCTTGCCGGTGTGGCGATCGCATTCGGAGAGTTGATCGACGCCTCCATCGTGGTTGTGGAACAGACTCACAAGAAACTTGAGAAGTGGCAAAAGGACGGGTGTCCGGGGCAGCATCTGGACGTGGTGCTTGCCGCAGTGAAGGAGGTCGCTGGCCCAACATTCTTCGCCTTGCTGGTGATCGCGATTTCGTTTCTTCCCGTACTTACGCTTCAGGGTCAGGAAGGACGGATGTTTCGTCCCCTGGCGTACACGAAGACCCTCGCGATGATGGTTGCCGCGGCAATGGCCATCACGCTGGACCCGGCTCTTCGCCTGCTGCTGACACGGGTCAAGCGGTTCGAATTCAGCCCGGCGTGGGCCTGCAAACTCGCAAACGGATTGCTCGTAGGACGGATCCGGCCGGAAGATCAGAATCCCGTGAGCAGCTTTCTGATGCGTCTCTACGAGCCTGCGGTCAAGTGGACCCTGCGTTCCAAATGGGTTGTGCTGACAGCGTCGGCCGCATTGGTCGCGGTTACGATTCCCGTGGCGCTTTCGCTTGGATCGGAGTTCATGCCGCCGATGGACGAAGGCGCAATCCTATACATGCCCACAGCAATGCCCGGCATCTCAATCTCTGAGGCTCGCCGCGTCCTTCAGGCAACCGACTTAATTCTCAAGCAATTCCCTGAAGTTGACCAGGTGCTGGGGAAGGCGGGCAGAGCAGAAACTGCTACTGACCCAGCCCCACTGTCGATGCTCGAGACAGTCATTACCTTGAAGCCAAAGTCGGAGTGGCGCCAAGTCGATACCTGGTACTCTTCCTGGGCTCCGCAATGGGCAAAGCGAATCCTGCGACACATCACTCCGGATACCATATCGACCGAGGAGCTGGTGAGCGATATGGATGCGGCGATCCAGGTTCCGGGATTGCGCAACGCGTGGACCATGCCGATCAAGGGCCGCATCGATATGTTGACGAGCGGGATTCGCACACCGGTGGGGTTGAAGATCTCCGGGGATGACCCAAAGACCATCGAAGAGATTGGAAAGCAGGTGCAGGCGATTCTTCCATCGGTCCCTGGCACCCGCGGAGTGTTTGCCGAACACACCAACGAGGGATACTTTCTCGACATACGCTGGCAACGGGAAGAACTCGCACGGTATGGGATCAGCATGGAGAATGCCGAGGAGGTTCTGAACAACACGATCGGGGGCGACAATGTATCCACTGTCTACCAGGGTGCGGAACGCTACCCCGTCAATGTCCGTTACATGCGCGATTTCCGCGGAGATATCGACTCCATAAGCCGGATCCTGGTGCATGGCAGCGGGAAGTACCAGGCGCCGATCGGGGAATTGGCGACGATACAGGTGAGCAGCGGTCCATCGATGCTGCGGGACGAAAACGGGCTGCTGACCGGATACGTTTATGTCGACATTGCAAATCGGGACCCAGGCAATTACATCGCCGAGGCCGGCCGTGTCTTGCGGGAGAAGGCCAAAACGCCGCCCGGGTATGTGATCTCCTGGGCAGGGCAATTCGAGTCCATTGAGCGGGCAAATCGCCGCTTGCGAATTGTTGTGCCTGCCACGATCGCCCTGGTGATGCTACTGATTTATGTGAACACCCGCTCGTTCCTGAAGACGACGATTATTCTCCTCTCCGTTCCATTCTCCGCAATCGGAGCGGTCTGGGCTTTGTATCTTCTTCACTACAATCTGAGTGTCGCCGTATGGGTTGGCATCATCGCGCTCCTCAGCATTGACGCGGAGACGGGCGTGTTCATGCTCCTCTATCTCGATCTTGCCTATGAAGAAGCTCGCGCCAACGGCCGGCTCAGAACCATGGACGATTTGCGGGAGGTGATCGTGTACGGCGCCGCAAAAAGGTTGCGTCCAAAATTCATGACATTTGCAACTACATGCATCGGCTTACTTCCGGTGATGTGGTCAATCGGGGCCGGCTCCGACACGATGAAGCGAATTGCGGCGCCCATGGTGGGAGGCATTTTTACATCGTTCCTCCTGGAGTTGCTGATCTATCCTCTGACTTATGAGATATGGAAACGCAGAACAATCACGGGACCGGTGCTGCAGCCGGATGTTAGCGTAGAGGAAGGTCAGCAGCCCCAGCAGGTAATGGCGCTTTCAGCGGCCAGCGACTAGTATCCGAGCCTGAAATGAGTTGACAGAACATCCAAGTGAATGCCGCCGAGGAGGTGGATGGTGCCTTTCAACAACGCAAATCGGCTGCTTCTATTTGCGATTCTGGCCGCGCTTTCGACGAAAGCCTGCAACGCACAGGCGACACCCACGGCAATGAGCGAAGCAAGTGATGGAGCCAGCCGCGCCTCCGCCGCCGCGCCTTCGGCAACGCTCATAGAAATGGCTCCGCCCAAGCCGCCCAAGGTCACCTGCAGCGGCGATCAGTTAACCATCTCGGCAGAAAACTCCACCCTTAGAGGAGTATTGTCGGCGGTGCATTCCTGCCTTGGGGTACAGTTCGAGATTCCGGAAGGTGTGGCTGGAAGCAGAGTCTTCGAAGAGCTCGGCCCAGGTCCCGCGCGGCAGGTGCTGGAGTCGCTGCTCAGTGGGACAGAGTTGAACTATGTGATTGGATCGTCGGATTCGGATCCGCAGAAGATCGAATCTGTCTTGCTTTTGTCGCGTCCAACTGAGACGGCGAGCGCAAAGGATGCAACGACCGACCGCTCAATGACAGCGGGGCGGAAGGCCTGGCTTCAGAGGCGTCAAGCCAGTTCTGTTTCCTTAGGCGTCGACGAAAAGCACTCCGCGCAAGACGAGACACCCTCCACATCGGAAGCGGAAGATGCCGATGCCGCACCCGCCGACGATTCGGGCACAGCCTCAGCTCAGGCACCGGCCAAGGATCAATCCGGCGCTGCGGCAGAAGCATCGACTTCTGCCAACGCAGCTGCAGCACCTGCAAAGGATCAACCGGCTGCCGCTTCGGAAGGTCCTTCTCCCGGCGCCGAAAGCGTCCCCATAGCAAGCCCGACCTCAAACACCGGGGCTTCATCCGCCGACAGCCCAACTCCGAATCCGACCGCGAGCACCGAGCAAAGAATCTCCGACATGCAGCAGATGTTCCAGCAGCGGCGCCAGTTGAATCAGAATCAAGGTCAGAACCCTACAACCCCGCAGCCATAGCGGGATCCTGCCGTCCAACCCCGATGACCGCATCAAGGGCATCAAGGCTGCAATTCGATGCGCACGAAGCTGCTTCTTATCCAGGAGCCTGACGCCAGTGCGAGTTATCGCGAATGGGGATTTCCCAGTCCCTTACCCAATGAGCTGGTTGTGCAGTGCGCGATTCTGATGACTCCCTGATGCAGCTGTTGCTTACGGCGTGGAGGCAATCGCAAGCGCTCCAACGGGGTCTGTTCCTGTGGAGAAGGACAAGGCGGAATCCAACTTCCCGAGAGTCGTTGCGTCGAATGAGTACACACCCAGGTCCGGGCCCCCGCCTGAGTTCACAAGGAGCACGACCGATCCAGTCGAGTCCTCTGCAAGACCGGCGGGCGTTGTGCCTGTTGCGGCCGTGCTGGTGAGGGGCGACAAGGAATAGACAGTTGTCGATGCGGTAATTGAGAATCCGGCGATGTTGCCCGTGGCACTGTTGCTGACAGTCGAGTTGGCGACGTAGACGTATGCGCCGGACGCTGTGGGCAGAATCGAGACAGGCGTCATGCCACCGCTCGGATACGGCGATGCGGTGACCTCCGTGGGAGTGCTGGTAAGCGAACTGTAAATGAATGCTCGCAGCAAGCCGGAGTTGGCGCCTCCGGATGTGCCGGAGGTTTCGCCGATATAAAAGAGCTTGTTGCCCGGATCTACTGCGACCGAGATGGCAGCGCTTCCCGGCGTCTTCACGGCGATCGGAATCCCACCAATCGCGGGCAACGGAGTGGCGCTGGCTGGCGCGAATGGGATCACTTCTGTGCCGACTCCGCCGAGCGCAACAAAGATATTGGTATTGTCCGGCGAGATTGCCAACTGGCGCGGTTGAATGCCGGCTAGAGCAATTTGCTGCACTGTGCCGGTTGTTGCGCCAGTGGAAGGATTAATTGGATAGGCGTATAGATATCCCGAACCAGAAACCTCGAGCAGCCAGGAATTTGTTGCGTCAACCTGCATGCTATAAGCGGCAAAGTCAGCTGCGAAGGGGGTCGAGCTGGCAAGGGTCAGCGCTCCGCCTACGCCGATGGTGTAAAGGAAAATGCCAGACTGCGTGCTGACATATAGGAAGCTGTTGTTGGGCGCAACGGCAATGGCGTACGGTCCGGAAGGCAGTTTGTAGGGACTGCCCGTAAGCGGATTCAGATTGCTGCTGACGATCGAATACCCCGCAATCTCAAGCTGGCCCGCGTTGGAGTTCAAGACGTAGAAGTTGCCGCTGGATACCGTTGTGCAATTGGTGGTGCATGTGCCGCCGCCTGACGCGGGGACATTAAAGAAATTCTTGCATCCCACCAGCAGCGACATCGCCACAAACACTGGAGTTGCGAACTTTCCGATCCTCATCTTGGTTCCTCGCTTGGAATTCAGGCGGCCGACTCGTGACTGGTGGTTTTCGTTCCCGCAATCACGAGCCCAGGCTCACAGCTATTCCTGAAAAGAGAACAAGTGGCGCACTACACCTGCCGGAACTGTAGCGGCCTTTCAAGGTCCGGTGTCTTTTGAGTACATCCGATGAGCGGGAATGTCTTTGCTCGAAAGCAACCAGCGTCGGCGGCAGTCCTGGGGGGTGACGATGAAATGAAAAGATCCTCGTGCCGGGGGATAGGCGCACATCCTTACCATGCAGGCCAGATGGCCAGCGTGACTGCCACGCCAACCAGAATGTAGCCGGCTTCACCAGGACGTTTGCCGCGGCGGGCTGGGATGGTCTTCATCGTTCCACCGGAGCCGATGGGGACCGCTTCCGAACTCCATCTGTCTCGAGACGCGCCAACTGGGCGACGCCGGTGGCAGCTCCAAGGTGTCGTCCAAATCCGCGACTTCAACAAGACCAATCGGTACGGGGTTGTTGCGTTGAAACTGGATCGTAACTCTAATTCGGTATCTCATCTGGAATCCATTTCGAGGAATGTCTTTGGCCCTTGTCGAAACTGCTGACCGTAGCTCAATAATTTCCGAATTCAGAACGCGGGAGTCCGAGGGAAACCTTACCCATCCTCTTCATGAAATGTATGTTTGTGTGTCCTTCCGAAGGTATTCAAGCGACGACGAGGAGCAGGAAGAGATCACTCTCGCATTCTTGTCAGTCACGTCAACCGGAATGGCATCTCCACAAGTCTTAGAATTTGCCGCTGAATGTTCTGCAATGCACTCTCTTTGCATTCCATCGCTTCGCTCTCTGAATCGCAAGGCGGGGAGTAGAAATGCACTCCTTGTTCCGTCGTTATGCGAGCGTGCCACTTGCCAGTAATGGTCGATCGACCCACTTCGATCAGCATTTCCTGGCTCGGGCCCTGTGGATGGAATTCGATCACCGTAACCTTCCTCTAAAAGACTTGACCTGGGGTTTCCCATGAGAGCGCCCCTCCAATCTCATTCGAATTCGATAAGCGAGCGCAGCCACAGTACACAATCGGGAGCGGTCGAACGAACTCATCCGATTCGGCAGAAACCGCTCAACAATCGGCCTGCTCTCCGGCGAACTGCGACGATCTTCGATTCATGAGAGGCCGCGTGCGCAGTCCCCTTTTCTGTCAGTCTTCGCCGTCCGGGGACCGTCGCACGTTGAGCCTTCGCAAAGAGCCCAAATAAAGTTTCCCTGGCTCGCATAAGAGCAGCCATGCGAGGTGACTTCCGACAGCAGCGACACTCACCCTGCGGTAACAATGTGAGCTGAGCAAATTCGCTGTTCCCCATCGCCCCACGCACCATGCTGGCCGAGCCAAATGAGTTCACAGGCCGTGATCGAACAGGCATTCATTCCATATCGAAATGAATGCTTGCAGTTCTGTCCGGATGATTGACCTTGCGCAATGAGAGCGGCGCAACCGCAATCCATTATTGGACATTAAGTTTCAGAGGCAGTTGAATAAAGAGGCAAAATGAAACGGTGCCGACTCTTGCTCTTCGCGTTTATCCTGGGTACCGTTGCCATCCCCGTTCTGGCGGAGAGTGCCGAGCATGCGTATAACGTCGGCGATCGGGCTGAAAAAAAGAACGACTATGACGCCGCTTTCGAAGCGTTCAAGCAAGCGCACGAGCGAAAGCCAAATGACCCGAAATACATGGCAGCCTACCTCCGCATGCGTTTCTACGCAGGCGGTCAGCACATCCAGGTTGGTGAACAACTGCGAGACGCCGGAAAACTGCAGGAAGCCCTGGCCGAGTTTCGTCATGCGGCGGAGATCGATGCCAGCAACTTCGCGGCTCTTCAGGAAATTCGGCGTACAGCAGACTTGATACAGAAACAGGCCAACGAGAAGAACAACATCAGCCATCCGAATGCACAAACCGATTATCTTGAGAAGCAAGCCGCGAGCGCTGCCGGCCCGGTAACGCTGGATCTCAAAACGGATATGCCCATCACGCTGCACCTGGCGACGACAACCACGGATGTGGTTTATAAGACCATCGCTAAAATCGCGGGCATCAATGTCCTGATTGATCCGGACTACAAACCGCAAAAGATCGACTTCGAGTTAAGAGACGTGAGTCTCCGCGAAGCACTTGACATGTTAGCCCTGCAATCGAAGACTTTCTGGCGTCCGCTGGCTTCGAACACCATCATCGTTTCCTCCGACTCCGGGGCAAAGCGCAAAGAATTCGAGCAGAATGTCATGAAGACGTTCTATTTGCGCAACGCCGCCACTCCGAGCGACTTACAGCAGGCGGCCGGCACTCTCAAGGCCATTCTCGACATCAACAAGATTCAGGTTACGCCTGAGCAGAGATCTCTCACGCTCCGTGGCACACCAGACCAGATGGTGCTTGCTCAAAAGCTGCTTGGGGATATCGACAAACCGAAGGCCGAGGTATTGATCGATGTCACAGTGCTTGAAGTCACGCGCGACAGAACTCGTACGTTGGGCACCAATCCGCCCACCAGCGCCAGCGTTACCCTCGCGCCCACTGGATCCAGCTCGTCTTCGAGTTCGGGGTCCGGCGGTCTCACACTGAATTCCTTCACTTCGCTGAATGCCGGCGATTTCTCCGTATCCATTCCGGGCATCTCATTCTCTGCCCTGGCCTCGGACAGCGGCTCAAAGGTGATCCAGCGTCCGGAGATTCGCGCGATGGACAGCGAGAAAGCCTCGCTCAAGATTGGCGACCGGGTTCCGATCGCCACCGGCTCGTTCCAGAGCGGCCTGGGGGGGTCGGTGAATACCCAGTTCCAGTATTTGGATGTAGGCGTAAATATCGACATTACTCCATACGTGCACGCGGACAACACGGTGACCCTCAAAATGAGTCTTTCGATCTCTTCAGTCACCGGGGTACAAAATATCGGCGGCTTCAGTCAGCCGACAATCGGACAACGCACGGTAGATCATGAGGCGCGTCTCGCCGACGGTGAAGTCAACCTGATTGGGGGAATATTGGAAGACACTGACACCAATTCCATCAGTGGATATCCATGGTTGATGAAGATCCCGATCCTGAAGTACTTGTTTGGACAGGAGACCAAAGAGCGTCAGCAAAGCGAGATCGTATTCGCCATTTCCCCGCACATCATTCGCGGGGGAGAGGTTACGGATGAGAACCTAAAGATGCTCGACATCGGGTCCAGTACCAATGTGACCTACCGCAGGGATGATTCCAAGGTCGCCTCAGTGAATGCACTTCCCTCCCAAACTCCGGCAAAACCCGCCGACAAACCGTTGGCAGGTTCAACCGCGGCAAAGCCGTAGAGATGTTGAGTCATGAGGGCGATTTGAGCCTCGTGCGCAAATAAGCGGTCGCGCCCTCCCAGCGGACGCTTTGGCATTTCATGTTTGCGGCGTACGGAACTGTCACGTTATAAGTAGATTCCCATTTCAGCAACCACCGAGTCATCAATCGGGCACCGGAATTCCCGGAACTCCTGATGACGAGGCTTCTGGCTGTGGGGGCGTAAGAACTCTCTACGGAAGACCCGCGGCGCAGCGACGAATGTCGGTGTGCGTCATTTTCTGGCCGCCTTGTTTTTGGGTTGTTCAGGGTTCAAGCTTGACCTGTGGTGGCTATATTGTCACGGAGGGCTTGGATGGAAGTTGGAGCCGAGGTTG